>Ga0209138_1000182_pt1 | contig 65203 bp, 63 predicted proteins | sample SaaInl3SG_22_DNA_FD_184645 | JGI IMG/M metagenome (GOLD analysis project Ga0209138, IMG submission 184645) | Marine microbial communities from expanding oxygen minimum zones in the Saanich Inlet - ESP_153SG_22_DNA (SPAdes) (version 2) | ecosystem: Environmental > Aquatic > Marine > Intertidal...
GTCAAAATGTCATAAAATAAATAATTTACAGTCAAAATGTCATCTGGTTATTTAGTTTTATTTAAAAAATATCTCTTTTACTTGTTTGGCAAAAGATTTGAAATACGATTGGAGTAAACAAAAAAATAATAATATGAATATAGTAAGAAGAAGTTCGGCGTTAATTCCAAGTATGTTAACCGGTGGATTAGATAATTCCTTTTTTGATTTTAATGGATTTCAACAAAACAAAGAACAAGTTTCGGTCAATATTTTAGAAGAAAAGACACATTACATCATTCAAATGGCAGTTCCTGGTTTTAATAAAGAAGAGATATCTGTTGAATTAAAAGAGAATAAATTAAGTATTTCAGGTAAAAAGGTGGAGCCTACAGACAAACACAGTGAGGAGAGTTTTTTACGTAAAGAGTTTGGTATCCAGTCTTTTGAAAAATCCTTTACCTTGCCTAAACAAATCACTTCAGAAAACATAAAAGGCACTTGTCAAGCAGGTGTTTTAACCTTAACGTTAACAAAGCCCGTAAAAGTTGAGCCAGATGTTAAACGCATCGCACTAGTTTAAGAAATAGAGAAAGATAATAACATGTATAAGCGAATGTCTCTGGATGTTCGCTTATTTGTTTAAAACTACGGTTGTTTTAATCGAAGCATACCCATGAACTTTTACTACTTTTAGGCTATGAAATTAAACGTACTAATACTCTTCTTATCTATTTCTTATTTCGGTTATAGCCAAGTAATCCAATTCAACAATGAAGAAGCGATTATTAAATATGAACACCTTTCTGAAAAAGTAGAAGGCACTGTTAACGGCATAAAGGTTGATTTAAAACTGAATTTGAAAGATATAACAAAGTCGCAAATTGTAGGAAGAGCTGATGCAACTACGCTCAAAACAGGGATAAAGCTAAGAGATAACCATTTACAGAGTAAAAATTACTTTTTTACTGAAGAGTTTCCGTTTATGACTTTCGCTTCATCCGATTTTAAAAAAACCTCTTCTAGTACATACGAGGTTTCGGGCAGAATTAGAATAAAAGGAATTGAGAAACAAGTTACTTGGTATTTTAAAGAAGATACATTTGCTTGGGTTGGAAAGTGCTCAGTTTACACAAATGATTTTGAGATTCACCAAAAAAAGGATAGAGATAAATCCAAAGTAGACATCACAATCGTACTTCCTTTAAAATAAGTTGTAAGTTTTTTATTTGTACTGCGACTTAAAAAGTATTATTTGTGATTCAAAACTCTAAAAATACTGCTGTTCTTGTTTTTGTGCGTTCTTTAAAAGAAGAACTACGCGTAAAAACATTAATTAAAAACGATTTTAATAAAAACGTTCAGCTTTTTAATGCCTTAAACCAGGGTGTTAAACAATTAGCAAGATCTACATCTTTACCTGTATTTTTAGTAGATACCGAGCAGCAAGTAGGTCATACCTTTGTGGAGCGCTTTAAATATGCTTTTCAAACCATTTTTAATAAGGGTTTTGATAATGTAATTAGTATTGGAAACGATGTTCCAGACTTAAACAAAGACAATTTAATTGATTTAATTGCAGCCTTTGAGAAAAACGATACAGTATATGGTGCAACCACTAAAAATGGTTTATACACTGTAGGCTTTTCTAAGCAAGCATTTGCTAAGGTAGATTTTTCTCGCATAAGATGGCAGTCAACATCGGTTTTGCCCTCTTTCAAAGAAGAAATTAGTAGAAAGCAACTTACAGCATATTCTTCTCATGAAATTTTAGAAGATATAAACAACCCAAATCAACTAAAACGTTTTATTTCTAGGCGTGTAGTTGGTTCTTCTTTTTACATTCTATTTTTTCAAATTTTAAGTAAAACCTTAAGTAAGAATTATAAAATATACACTGCGCCGAACCTTGCGTTAAAAGGTTCAAAGTCTATACTATTTAGAGGTCCGCCCGTTTCTAGCTACTAGTTCTTTCAGAACACCATTTTTTTAGTAGTTGCGCTGTTTAGCGCAGTAATCTTATATATTTTTATTATGAAACAAGTAGTACTTTTGTGTGCTGTAACCTTCGCGTGTTTCTATGCGATTGGTCAGCAAAAAATTAGCGGAATCGTCTCTTCCCAAGAAACAGGAGAAAAACTTCCGTTTGTTAAAGTTTCCATCAAGAATCAAAATTTAGGTACAGATACAGATTTAACAGGTGCGTTTGAGTTAAACGCAAAATCTTCTGATACCTTATCCGTTGTAACGTCTGGTTACAAGCCCTTTTATGTTTTAGTAGGTAATCAGCTCACGTTTAATATTAAGCTTATATCAGAAGCCCAAGTGTTTTCAGAGTTTGTAATTACTGCTCTTGGTTTAAAAAGAAGTAAGCGCGATTTAGGCTACGCAGTACAAACCGTTAAAAGTGATGCTTTAACCGAGGTTAGAAATCCAAACTTAATTAATTCTTTAGCAGGAAGAGTTGCCGGAGTACAAACTACAGCAGGATCTTCTGGTGTTGGTTCTTCTTCTCGCGTAATAATTAGAGGAGAAACGTCTTTATCAGGAAATAATCAACCTTTATTTGTTGTAGATGGGGTTCCCGTAAGCAATGATTTTATTGCCAACAATACAGAAAACTTAGAAAACGACTTTCAAGAGGTAGATTATGGAAATGGTGTAGGAGATATCTCTCCTGACGATATTGAGTCAATTTCTGTTTTAAAAGGTCCGGGTGCAGCAGCACTTTACGGTTCAAGAGCAGCAAACGGTGTAATTGTAATACAAACCAAAGAAGGTAAAAAAACCGATGGTGTAGGTATTTCAATCAATTCAAGTGTAACCTTTGAGAAAATTGCGTTTTTACCACAATTGCAAAATAGATATGGACAAGGGTCTGGCGGAAACTTTGCTTACGAAGATGGTTTAGGCGGAGGAATAAACGATGGAGGTTTAACTTCTTTTGGAGCTGAACTGAATGGTCAACTTGTTACGCAATATGATGGAGAATCATTAGATACAGACGGAAACATTGTAAGAGGTGGGGATGTAATTGCTAGGAATGGAAATCCTATTTCGGCAACACCATTTTCTGCAAATCCGAATAATATTGAAAGTTTCTTTCAAACCGGTGTTACGAGCCAACAAAACGTTTCACTGTCCACAGCAAATGATCTTGGAAGTTATCGTTTTTCATATTCGCGATTAGATAACTCTGGTACTATTCCAAATACAGATTATACACGCAATAATATTGCAATGACAGCAAATATGAAGTTAACCGATAAGTTAAGACTAAGAACCTACGCAAATTTCATAAATTCTGGAAGCACAAATCGTCCCGCTTTAGGATATGGTTCAGAAAACGTAATGTATTCGTTTCTTTGGATGGGAAGACAGGTAAATTTAGAAAATGCCCAAGATTATTGGCAAGCAGGTCAAGAAGGTTTTCAGCAATTTAATTATAATACACAGTGGTTGGATAATCCTTACTTTACACAGCTTGAAAACACCAATGGGTTTAATAAAAACAGACTCCTAGGAAACGCAATGCTGTCTTATGCGTTTACAGATAAGTTAAGCTTAAGGTTTAGGTCAGGTATAGATAGTTATACCGACATTAGAACATCAAAAAGAGCATTTTCTACACAGCGTTACAAAAATGGTGCATATAGAGAAGATGAGGTTAATTTCACAGAGTTAAATACAGATTTATTATTGTCTTACGAAAATAGAATTGGAGAACATATCAATTGGAATTCGGCTATAGGAGCAAACAACTTCACACAACAAACAAACTATAAGTCTTTAACGGCAGGACAATTATCTGTACCAAATATCTATAATTTTCAAAACTCTAAAATACCACTAGTTGCAAGTCAGTTCAATGCGCAAAAGAGTATTAATAGTGTATACGGAATTTTAGGTTTTAATTATAAACGCTTTTTGTATGTAGATGCTAATGTAAGAAACGATTGGTCTACCACATTGCCCGTAGATAACAATTCTTTCGCCTACTATTCAACATCTGCAGCCTTTATAGCTTCAGAGCTTTGGGAGTTACCAGAATGGCTAACCTACGCAAAATTACGTGCAAGTTCTTCAAGTGTAGGTAATGATACAGATCCTTTTCAGTTAAGCAATACGTTTGCGTTTAACCAAAATTATGCTTCTAGTCCGCTACTTACAAATTCTTCTACTTTACTCAATGCTGATTTAAGACCTGAAAGAATTAATGCTTTGGAAGTAGGTACAGAGCTTTATTTTTTGAACGATAGGTTAGGGTTAGATCTTACGCTCTATCAAAACACAGCAAAAGATCAAATTATTAGCTTACCCGTTTCTGGAGCTACTGGATATACAAGTAGAGTTGTAAATGGTGGAGAAATACAAAGTAGAGGTATAGAAATTATGCTCTCTGCGGATGTAGTTAAGAAAAAGGATTTTTCTTGGAATTTCTTTGCAAATTTCTCTAAAGGCGCAGCCTTTGTTCAAGCACTTCCAGAAGGCATAGATCAATACACAACAGGTTTTGCCCGTGTTTATTCTTCTTCTGCAAATACTGTTTTTTATATAGCTGATGCAGATGGAGGAAGGATTGGTGATATGTACGGTACTGGATTTAAGAAAACGGAAGACGGACAAATTATTTACGGTGCCGATGGTTTACCAATTAGGGATAATGAATTAAGAAAATTAGGAAATTATAACCCAGATTTTATTGTTGGTTTTGGGAATGAACTAAAGTACAAAGGTTTTGCCTTAAACTTCTTAATTGATTGGCGTCAAGGTGGTACTATTGTTTCTAGAACAAAGGCAATTGGTTCTACCTCTGGTGTGTTAGAAGAAACGCTTGAAGGAAGAGAAGACGGAATTATTGGAGAAGGTGTTGTAAACGTAGGTACTGAAGATAAACCGGAATATATTCCGAATACAACGCCAGTTTCTGCAGCAGAATACTACAACCAATTCTACAACAGAGCAAACGAAGAAAGTTCGTTATATGATGCTTCTTATATTAAGCTTCGTCAAGTAGGGTTAACTTATACTTTTCCTGACAAATGGGTTGAAAAAATGAAATTAAACAGTTTTAAAGTAGGAGTAATTGCAACTAATTTATTTACAATTACAGAAAATCCTCACTTTGATCCAGAGTTAAGCGCAATGCAAGGTACCAATCAAGTTTTTGGTGTAGAAGATTTGTCTTACCCATCTTCTAGAAGTTTAGGATTTAATGTACAGCTTACGTTTTAAGCATAAAAAATAAGGAAATGAAAAATTTAACTTTATATATACTTGGTTTCGTACTCATTGCTTTTTCGTGTGAAAAGTTTGATGCAAACAATACAAATACCAATGCACCAGAAAAGGTGAATCCGCAGTTTTTATTGTCTAATGTAATTGCAACTGCAGCAGATAATCAGGCCTTTTGGGGTTGGCATGCAGGTAGTTTTTTAGCACAACATGCATCTAATCTAGAGTTTTTACCAATAGATAGATATGATTTAGGAAACAATGAAGGACTATGGAACGAAACCTATCGTTTGTTAAATGATTTACAGACAATCACAGAAAGTGAACAAGGAAATGAAGCCTACACTGCGGTAGCTAATATTCTGAAAGCACATCAAGCAAGCTTGCTCACAGATTTGTGGACAAACGTACCTTACTTTGAAGCACTAAAAGGAGAGTCTAATGGTATATTTACGCCAAAATTTGATTCACAGGAAGATATTTACACTGCAGAAGGTGGGATTTTAGATTTGTTAGAAAAGGCAGTTGCAACCCTAAAAGCAACAACTTCTTTTATAAATGGAGATATTCTTTTCAACGGCGATTTGCAAAAATGGATAGCCACCGCAAATTCATTACGCGTGCGCTATTTAGTTAGAATAAGTAGTAAAATAGATGTTTCTGCAGCCTTGCAAAACATTGTTGATAACGAAGCACTTTTTACTTCAAACAATGATCATGCTGTTTTACCTTACCTCAGTGCGTCTCCCAATCAATGGGTAATCTTCACAGAAAGAGAAGGCCGATACGTAGATGTTAGAATGAGTACAAACGCAGAGAACATTCTTTCTGCACTTGATGATGCAAGAATTCAAACTTTTTATAAACCAACGGTTAACAGCGCTAATTCAACTCCTGTTTACACAGGTATACCAAATGGTTTAAGTCGAGATTCTCAAAATGGATACAATTTAAATGATGTTTCGTTAATGGGGTCTTTTCTGAGAGATCAGCCAGATGCAGTTGAGGCTATTTTTATGAGCTACACAGAATTACAATTTTGCTTAGCAGAAGCATGTCAGAAAGGAATTATTTCAGGATCTGTGCAGCAATATTATGAGAATGGAATTAACGCATCACACGATTTTTTTAATACTACTTTGCCGGCTGGATATTTAAGTTCCGCCAGTGTTGTTCTAGATGGTACATCGGATTTAGAGCGCATTATGACTCAAAAATGGATTAGTTCTTTTATGAATGGCTACGAAGCTTGGTTTGATATAAGAAGAACAGGTTTTCCCATTTTAACGCTTCCGGCAGATAATATTAATGGAGATGTTTATCCTGTGCGATATGCTTACCCAACCACAGAACAAGCTGTAAACGGCACAAATTATACACAAGCTGTGAGTCAAATTGGAGGAGATGACTACAATAGTAAGGGCTGGTGGGAGCAATAACTGAAAATATAACACTTTGGCAGTGGATTCTAGTTGTAGGATCCTCTGCTTTGTTATTCCTACTATCTCCATGGAGCAATTCTAAAGAAAGCTTTTTTAAAGCCAATAAAAATGGCAATGCACCGAGTTGGATATTACTTACAGGAAGTTTAGTTATTTCATGGGTTTTTGCAAAATCGATAACAAATGCCTCAGATTTAGGATATAAGTATGGAGCCGTAGGTGGTTTAGCGTATGCGGGCTATTATCTTTCCTTTATCGTAGCGGGTGTTACAATCTATTACCTTAGAATTAAGGGAGGTTTTAAAAGTATACACCATTTTTTGTTTACCCGCTTTGGTAAAGGAGCCTTACGCTTATTTTCTATTGTAATTGCTTTTCGTTTGTTTAACGAGATTTGGTCTAACACCATGGTAATTGGCGGGTATTTTGGCGAAGTAGGTTCCTCGTCATATTATACATCCATTCTTGTTTTTACTGCATTAACACTTGCTTATTGTTTAAAAGGTGGATTAAATTCGTCTATTTTCTCAGATGCTATTCAAATGGGATTGTTCGCTATTTTGTTGGTGGTAATTCTCTATATCTTTTTAGGAAGAACGCATGTTACAGCTACCGAAATGATAAACGCTGGCGAGTTTTCGTGGGCAAATGGGCTAAACCTTTTGCTGGTAGCGCTGTTACAGTCATTTTCTTATCCCTTTCATGATCCTGTTATGACAGATAGAGGGTTTATTTCTTCTCCCAAAACAACAATCAGAAGCTTTATTTTGGCCGGAATTATTGGAGCCATTTGTATTTTTTTATTTTCTTTTCTAGGTGTCTACGGAAAACTAAGCGGAGCGGGAGTAGAACTGAATACAGCTACTCAAAAAAATGTATTTTCCTTGCATGCACTCGGAACTGTTTTTGGTCCGGTACTACTGTTGCTTATCAATTTTATTATGATTGTTTCTGCAGCATCTACATTAGACTCTTCTTTTTCTTCTTTTAGTAAACTAGCAGTAGAAGATTTAAAACTAGGCAATACGGTTAAGTTTGGGAGAATTACAATGATTATTGTAGCAATCGCAGGTACAGTTCCTATTTTTTTTAATCCGGCAATTTTATCGGCTACAACTGTAAGTGGAACTATGGTAATCGGATTAACGCCTGTTTTTCTTTTTTGGAAAATAAAAGCTCCGCCTATCAGTTTTTACCTAAGCTTATCTGTAGGAATTTTGTTTGGAGTTCTGCTTGGTCTTAAATTAATACCAAATTGGCTAATTTTTACAGATGGACCTTATAATGATTTGCTTTGGAGTAATATCTTTGGCGTAGCACTTTGCATACTTTTATATTTTGCACCAATTTTAATTGTCAAAACAAAAAATGAAAAAAACATATAACCGTAATCATATTTTAGTCTTTGGAGGTGCGTATAGTAATCTTCAGGCTGTTGAGCGACTAAAAGAAATTTCAGATTTTCTTGGTTTTGATGCAAGCAGAATTATCTGTACCGGCGATGTTGCAGGATATTGCGCGCAACCAGAAGAAACGGTTCAGTTCGTTAAAAACTGGGGAATCAATGTGCTTGCTGGTAACGTAGAGGTGCAACTAAGAGAAGGCAAGATAGATTGCGGATGTAATTTTGAAGAAGGCTCTCGGTGCGATATGTTTTCTAGATCTTGGTTTCCGTTTACACAACAAAACCTAAGTAAAGATTCTATCGCTTGGATGCAAACCTTAAGTACTTACGAAGAAAGAAGTCAAAACGGTATCGCTTTCTCACTTATTCATGGCGGTAAAGAAGATGTTTCTCAGTTCATTTTTAAATCAACACCAATAGAAGTTAAAAATCAAATTTTTGACGAAGTAAAGTCAGATATTATTTTATGCGGACATAGCGGAATTCCATTCTACCAGAAAATTGAGAATAAACTATGGGTAAATGCGGGTGTGATTGGTATGCCTGCCAATGATGGTACAAATAGATGTTGGTTCTCTATCGTAAATTTAGAAACAAAAGAAGTAGAGCAACACGCATTTACGTACAACCATAATTTGGCGAGTAAATTAATGGTAGATAACGGTTTACCTAACGAGTATGCTTTCACTTTATATTCTGGTAAATGGGATAACAATGATATTTTACCCGAATTAGAAACTGCTCAGCAAGGTTTTGCATTAGAAGCCGATGTAATGTGGGATAGAGTAGAGCAGTTAGTTTAAGCCATTTAGTGTTTTTTGCTTTTTTAATACATTCTGTAGTTCTTTTGTTAAATTATTGAACGATATGATTCTTTCTTTTTTAAGTCTGTTTTATTCATTATTCTATACCTCTGTCTGCTTAGTGCACCAAACTTTTCTTTCTTTATCCTTTTAAAAAACTATTTTTGCAAATCAGATTCAGAAAGCAAGATTTTGAATACATTTTTAAATAAGAACATGATTGTTTACAAAACAAGAGAAGAGATAGAAATTATGCGCGAAGCTGCTCAAATTGTGAGTAGAACTTTAGGGAAAGTTGCCGAAGCGATTGAAGTTGGTGTAACTCCTTTAGAGCTAGATAAAATTGCAGAAAGCTATATCCGTTCGCAAAATGCCATTCCTGGTTTCTTAGGTTTGTATGATTTTCCAAATACCTTGTGTATTTCTATAAATGATCAGGTTGTTCACGGCTATCCAACCAATGAACCAATAAAGAATGGAGATATTGTTTCTGTAGATTGTGGAGCAATCTTCGAAGGATATTACGGAGATCATGCCTACACATTTGGTGTTGGAAATATTTCTAAAGAAGCTAAAAAATTAATTAAAATTACGCACGAGTGCTTAGATTTAGGTGTTGAAGCCTGCAGAGCAGGAAATAGAATTGGAGATATTGGTTATGCCATTCAGCATCACGCAGAAAAAAATGGTTACGGCGTGGTAAGAGAGCTTGTTGGTCATGGTCTAGGTAAAACAATGCACGAAGATCCTCAAGTGCCAAATTACGGTAAACGAGGTAGAGGTAAAAAAATCCAAGAAGGTTTAACAATTGCTATAGAGCCTATGATTAATATGGGAACAGAACGCATAAAGTATTTAGAGGATAATTGGACAATTGTAACCCATGACAATAAATTAAGCGCTCATTTTGAGCATGATGTTGCAGTGGTTGATGGAAAACCAATGGTTCTATCTACTTTTGATTTTGTTTACAAAGGTTTAGAAGGTAAAAATGTAATTTAATGGAACAACAGTTGCGAATCGTAAAGTTAGGCGCTGCTGTTTATTTAGTTTACGGCTTATTAATGTTGTTAGATCTGGGCGTTTTTTTACCGCCAGTTCCTCTAAAGATGTTATTTATAAGCTTTTTTGCTTGCTATTTAGGGTTACTTAATTATAAAAAGTATTCAAAATTATATCGCTACCTTCTACTTTATGGATTAGCCCTTATTTTGTCTGCTGTCTTTTTTCTTGAAATCGTTTTTAGTCAAACAGATCGTTTTGTTTTAGAAGAATCAAATACATTAGATTATGTTGCGTTAGCAATTCAAATTCTGCTGTCTGTTTTATTACTTTATTTAAGTTTCCAAAATAAAAACCAGAAAGTAAGAATTAATATACTGCCTATATTGGTGTTACTTTGCGTTTGGATAGACAGCTTTTTTCCAGATTATTTTATTGCTGATATTGCACAAATTGTACTTGGAGCTTCTTTTTTATATGTTTTTCAGACGTCCGATAAAGATTATTCAACTGATGAACTTGCAGGTTTAAGAATTTTTTTCGTGGGTGTTGCTATGGTTTACACTTTAACATTAATTTCTCAGTTAATTCTGTTTTTAACTTGATAACTGCTTTAGAATAAATAGTTTTATTACTTTTTGAGTGTAATGTTTTTTAGTTTTAATTAAAATTTTATGTTGCAAAGAGTCCAAATAGTACTACTTTTTTTGTTCATTGGTGTCTATTCAATAAGTCAGGTTGACCGCAAAACAGAAAAAGAAACTAATCTTTTTGTGCTACTTGGAGGAGCATATAGCAGTTTTCAAGCGGTTGATCTTTCTAGTGTAAGGTATTCTGGTTTTGGAGTTTCGTCACAGATAGGATATGAGAGAAATACGTTTAAAAATCATTTTTCAGTAACCACAGGGTTAAGTTTTATAATAGAAAAGCCCTCTACTTTTGATGTGGTTAATGAACGCGGACTATCGCGTATTATTTATCCGAATATCCAAGCGCGTTATTTGCGAAAGATATCACGTAAACTTTCAATAGGAGGTAGGTTAGATGTGTTGGATTTTTATTACAGAACTACTCAGGGTTATCTGTTTGGTAACAATGAGATGTATACTCAAAATGGCTATAATTTGGCCTTAAGCGCTAAATATGAATTTAGCTTGAATACAAAATTTAGGTTTTCATTCTTACTTGATTTTTTACTTCTTAAGTACCAAAGGTCATCAAAAAGTTTTGCTTTTGCTGCTCCACAAACCGCATTAGAACAAGGAGCCTTTAATTATCAAGACGAAGCATTAACCAACCCATTTTATCTCAAGTTTCATGAATTTTTACCAGGTTGGAGTTCGGTAGATATACGAACTGCATTTAAACTGAGCTATTTAAACCGTTGGAGCTTCAACTACTTCTGGCAATTAAGGAGTAATTCAACCGTAAAAGGATATCCAACTACCTTTGGTATTCATCAACTAGCGGTGAGCTATAATATTATAAATAGAACAAAAGAAAACAAGAGTAAGTCACAGTTAAATGAAGCGTTATGAAGAAGGTTCTATGGATAGGTATACTGTTTATTTTTGTTAGTACTGCTTGTGAAAAGTTATTCATGAAGCCCAATTCAATAACATCACCTGAGGCTATTTTTCAAGAGTATGCTTCGTTAGTGAAAGAAAAGTATGCAATGTTAGACTTTAAAGAGGTGGATATTGATTTTTTGACCGATTCTATAAGAGCTACATTTTCTAACGATATGTCAGACACAGCCGTACTTTGGAAATTAACCCATATAACTGAACAATTGAGAGATGGACATAGTAACTTAATTGCCTATCTTTCTGATGGTGCATATGGTTACGTTTTTGATCCTAAAGAAGGATATGAAAAGGCTCTTGATGAAGATTTGCTTGATTCTTACTATTTTAATGGAATGACAAAGCCTTTAAATCCTTCAGAATTAATTGATAATAAAGGTAAATACCGGTTTGTTTATGGTCGTTTTGAACAGTATCCGAACTTAGCTTATTTTAGAATTCCTTCTTTTTCAGACAAACAATTAGAGAGTAATCTAGAAACTATCTTTGAAAGCTTTCAAGGTGCGGATGGTTTAGTACTGGATGTTAGAGATAACGGCGGAGGTGATCCAAGTTTAGCTACCAAAGTAGCTTCTTATTTCATGGAAAACACCACGTATACAGGGTTTGAACGTTTTAAAACTGGTCCTGGTTTGGATGATTTTTCAGATTCTCCTAGCTACATCACACCTGTAAATTCAACTAATCGATTTATTAATAATGTAGTTGTGTTAACCGATAGAGGTGTGTTTTCTGCAACAACAACTTTATGTTACAATTTAGCTCCTTTAAGTCAGGTTACTTTTCTTGGTCAAAAAACAGGAGGAGGTTCAGGCTCGGTTACAGACGGTTTCTTAGCAAATGGCTGGTCGTATTCCTTATCCGTTTCAGAATTTATAGATTTTCAAGGCAATCATCTTGATGATGGTGTTGAGCCAGATGTTATTGTCAGTTTAGATACCTTGGATCAAACAAAAGATGAATTAATTGAATCTGCCTTATTAATCTTACAATAAGGAGCTGTATTTTCCTTAGACGAATCAATAATTTTAGTTCTTCGCTCAAATTTTTCTTTATATTTAGAAAAAAGTTGTTGCAAAATGGCATTCAATTCTATCTTTAGTTGGATAATCAAAAAGAGAATACATCAAATTGATTTATTTAAGAAATACCCGTTTGAGGTACAACAAGAATTGTTTTTTAAGCTAATAGAATCTGGAAAGAACACGCTCTACGGTAAAAACGTTGGTTTAGATCAAGTACATTCATATAAAGATTTCAAACATAAAATTCCTCTACAAAAGTATGACGATATTGTACCGTGGGTAGATAAAGCTGTTAAAGGCGAAATGGATGTACTTTGGCCTGGAGAAACAAAATGGTTTGCAAAATCATCTGGTACAACAGCGGATAGAAGTAAATATATACCGGTTACCAAAGAGTCGTTAGAAAACTGTCATTACAAAGGCGGAAAAGATTTATTATCCTTGTATTACACGCAAAACCCTGAAACTAAATTGTACAGCGGAAAACATTTAGTAATTGGAGGTTCCTCACAAAATAATCCACATAATTCTGCATCTTACATAGGAGATTTATCTGCAATTATTGTAGAGAATTTACCTTGGTGGGCAGAATTGAAAAGAACGCCATCAAAAGAAATTACACTCATGAAAAATTGGGAAGTAAAACTAGAAAAAATGGCAAGAAGCACTATGCAAGAGGATGTAACTATCCTCACTGGAGTGCCGAGTTGGACACTTGTTTTACTTCATAAAATTTTAGAGCTCTCAGGGAAAAAAAATATTTCTGAGGTTTGGCCTAATTTAGAACTGTTTATGCATGGTGGGGTAAATTTTGAGCCGTACAAAAAAGAGTTTCAAAAATTGATCGGTAGTCCCAAAATGAACTATGTAGAAAATTATAACGCTTCTGAAGGCTTTTTTGGTATTCAAGATAAGAAAGGGGGAGACTTATTACTTATGCTTGACTATGGCGTATTTTATGAGTTTATTCCGCTGGCAGAGTATAAAGGTGTAGAATCTTCACAAACACTGTCGTTAGAAGAAGTTGAATTAGGTGAAAATTATGCAGTCGTAATCACAACTAATGGCGGTTTATGGCGCTACATCATTGGCGATACCGTTACTTTTACAGAAAAGAAACCTTATCGTTTTAGAGTTACTGGCAGAACCAAAAGTTTTATCAATAGTTTTGGAGAAGAGTTAATTGTAGAAAATGCAGAGAAAGCTATTATTGCAGCCTGCGAAGCAACCAAATCACAAGTGAAAGATTATACAGCAGCTCCAGTTTTTATGCTAGGAGAGGAGAAAGGCTGTCATGAGTGGTTAATCGAATTTATAACTCCTCCAAAAGATGAGCAAAAGTTCAATTTTATATTGGACGAGACGCTTAAAAAAGTAAACACAGATTATGAAGCAAAACGCCAGAATAATTTAAACTTAAAAGCACCAAAAGTTCATTTTTTAAACCCTGGAACTTTTGATCGTTGGTTAAAATCAAACAACAAGTTGGGCGGACAACACAAGGTGCCGAGACTGTGTAACGACAGGAAAATAATTGAAGAAGTGAAAGAATTTATGAAAATTGATGTTTTCTCCTAAAAAAAAGCAAGGTGCATTTGTAATAAGAGAAAAGTTTATTACTTTTGTCCTCCCTTTTGCAGGGTAAATTGAATTAAGAAAATTTTTAAGATGAAAAAAGATATACATCCAGAAGACTATAGATTAGTAGTATTTAAAGATATGACGAATGAATATAGCTTCGTTTGTCATTCTTGTGCACCTTCAACTGAAACAGTTCAGTGGGAAGATGGTAATGAGTATCCATTAGTGAAATTAGATATTTCTCACAAGTCTCACCCATTCTTTACAGGAAAAGCACAATTTGTTGATACGGCAGGTCGTATTGATAAATTTAAGAACAGATACGCACGTCACGCTAAGAAATAAGCAAGACGCTCTAATAAGTTTAAATCTCGTTGCATTAGTGTAACGAGATTTTTTTGTATAACCCTAACACAACAATTTGTATATTCGTTCTCTACTAAGAGAGTAATATTATGAGCAGCAATCCTTCACATAACGAAGCGTTAGAAAGAGCAAAACAACGTATAGAGCAATTAGAAAAAGATACATCTGCGTTAGAACCAGAAAAATTTGATGCCGAATTTGAAGTAGAAGAAGATTTAGGTGCAGACTACTACAGAAAGTTTAGCCGAGCTTTTCAAGATTTTTGCTCAACTTTTCAACTAAACGCACAAAGCTTAAGTATTATAGAAGAAGACAAGCTCGGAGGTAATTACATGAGTCAATCACAACAAAACGACGATACGCTTATTGTTTTTAAACTAACAAATCGGTTTCCACCTTTGGCAGAACAAAAAAGTGCGCAATTAGATATTGTAGTTGCCCAAAACTCAAATCAGCACATTCCAAGTAAGTTTAATTTACGCTTTACACACAAACAAGACGAAGATAGTTTTAAGGTTAACTGTTGCACGGTAATTGTGTTAAAAAACAAAAGCTTCCAGCGGTTCTTCAAAAATCAAAATTTTGGATAACAATGGCAAATCTTTAGGTAATTTAAATGCAAAGAACCGTCTATTTCGCAATCAGTTGTAGCTTAATTTGTTTTGTAGTTTTAAGAGCTATTTATGTTCCTTTAGTACACGATGAAATTGCTACATTTTATTATTACATTCAGTCTTTTGAATTTAATCCTTTTTCAGGCGCACATGCAGATGCTAATAATCATATATTAAACTCGCTATTATCTTCTGTTTCCTATAATTTATTTGGGTATTCGAATTTTTCTTTGCGCTTACCCAATGTACTTTCTTTTTTATTATATCTGGTTGCAATTTGGAAAATTAGCAAGCATTTTAGTCACGCTTTTTTGAGGTGGATGTATGTAGTAGCTTCTCTAGGAATGCTTTATTTTATTCAATTTTTTTCTTTGTCAAGGGGTTATGGCATGTCTATGGCTTTTTTAATGTTTGCAATTTACGCTTTACTAGAACTGTATACTCGAACAAGTTTAAAACATAGTATCTACTTTTCTGTTGGCATTCTGCTGGCAATATCGGCTAACCTTACTTTACTGCCATTAGGACTACTGCTCTATACTGTGGCCGTCTTTCTAACTACACTAAATAGAAATACAGTTTCCTTGCTATTTAAATTTCGTTTAAAAACGATTATAATACATTTTATTACAGCATTAATCATTTCGGTTTTTGTTTTTCTCTCTTTTCAAATGAAAGCAGAAGGTTCTCTATACTACGGCAATGCAAATGGTTTTTGGTTAAATACCGTTTTATCTCTACTAGAGCTCTTGTTTGAAAGTAGTAGTCAATTTGTGCAAATTTCATTTTTAATTCTCTTTTTATTCTTCCTATTTCTTACTGTTTTACTTTTAGTGAAAAAAGGCATACTATTTTTTACACATAAACAAGGGTTATTTAGTATTTCTTTATTTGGTACATTGATTGGAGTTTATCTACTTCATATTGTTTTAGACGTTAATTATCCGGTAGATAGAGTTGGACTTTATTTTGTTCCTCTTTTTGTTGGAGCTTTATTCTTTACACTAGATCAATTTGATTCTCCGTTCAAATATCTTGGTTTTATAGCATTAATCCTTCCTATTCATTTTTGTTTAAACCTAAACGTAAATTATACTTCACTTTGGAAAAAAGAATATATACCCGATTCTTTTTACGAATACATCGCAAAGGTTGAAAGTGAAACTAAGTATCCAGCAACTATTGCAGGCGATGCTTTAAGGATGTTCAACTATAACGAAAAAGTGTATAGAAATAACGCGGAGGTAAATGCATTGCAATTTTGGACAAGGGATAAGTTTAACACAGAAAATTGGACAATCAACACCAAAGAACATCCGGCAAAGTATTTTGATTTTATAATTGCAGAGCCGAAGTGGATGCATACACTAAATAATTTATATGATTCTATTGCTGAAGCTCCAAGAAGTAAGCACGTTTTGTACGAAAGAAAAAAGACACCTGAATTACAAATTATTGCAAAAAATAAATTAAAACAAGATACAGAGCAAGCAAAAGAATTTAACGAACTAATTAAATATCAAATTGATAGTCTCGGCTCATCCACTCTTCTTGTTGGGATTGATCTTGCTATGCAATCTTTGTCACATCCATTTAAAGGTAGGATAGTTGCACAAGCTAAGAATTTAGAAACCGATGATATTATTGCCTATGAGTACATACAGTTAAATTGGATTGAAGCACAAACAGTTAAATCAAAACCAATTCTTAAAACAATGTTATTAAGAGATTTACCTACTGATTCGAACGTAGAACTACTCGTTTATATTTGGAACATGGAAACAAAAAAGTATACCCTTTATACAAGCGAAGTAGAGCTATTTACAATAAGAGACAAAAATCAATAGGATAATTTTCTAAACCTACTTTAAGAAATAGTCAAATTATTATCTTTACACACAATGAATTTACAGAACGATTTAATCCTCAGAGCTGCTAGAGGAGAAGAGATAGAGAGATACCCTGTTTGGCTAATGCGCCAAGCTGGAAGAATTTTACCAGAATATAGAGCGGTACGCGGAGCTTTATCTGGTTTTAAAGAGTTGGTAGAAACACCAGAAAAAGCTGCAGAAGTTACAATTCAGCCTATAGATCATTTAGATGTAGATGCTGCAATTATATTTTCTGATATTCTGGTTATACCAGAAGCAATGGGATTAGAGTACCAATTAATAGAAAAGAAAGGCCCATGGTTTGAAAAAACAATTTCTTCTATTGAGCAGTTAGATGAATTTGCACAAACAGAGTTTGATATAGAAGACCGTTTAGGTTACGTAACGGAGGCCATCCGTTTAACCAATAAAGGTTTGGCAGGAAGAGTTCCATTAATTGGTTTTGCAGGTGCGCCGTGGACAATTTTTTGCTACATGACAGAAGGCTCTGGTTCTAAAACATTCTCCAAAGCAAGAAAAATTTTATACACAAATCCAACTTTGGCACACGACTTGCTTAATCGTATAACAAAGGTTACCATAAAGTATCTAAAAGCTCAAATTAATGCAGGAGCGCATATGGTTCAAGTTTTTGATTCTTGGGCAGGTATTTTAGGAAAAGAACAATACGATGAGTTTGCGCTTCCGTATATTCAGAAAATAGCATCGGCAATTTCTGAAGTTCCGGTAACTTTATTTTCGAAAGGAGCTTACCGCTCTATAGAAGATTTGGCAAATTGTGCGTGTAACACAATCGGGTTAGATTGGAATATGGATGTTGCGAATGCAAGAAAGATTGTAGGTGAAAATAGAACGCTCCAAGGTAATTTAGACCCTTGTACGCTTTACGGTTCTCACAAAGATGTTGAACAGGCTACAATTAAAATGTTAGATTCTTTCGAAAGTAAGCGACATATTATTAATTTAGGACACGGAGTTTACCCAGATGTAGACCCAGAAAAGGTGAAAACCTTTGTAAAAACAGTTAAAAACTATAAATTATAAAAATTCTACAATGAGAAAAATGTTTGTATTGCTTCCTGCTTTAGCGTTATCGCTATTTTCAGGAGCTCAAGACGAAGACAATTTAGTAACCAACGGTAGCTTTGAGTCGTTAGACGGAAAAGTAAAAAAACTCGGACAAATAAAAGTTGCAGAAGGATGGAGTGCTCCAACTGGTGTTCCGGCAGATTTATTTGTTGGAAATGCAAAAATGCCAGAGTTTCAGGCTGGAGAAAACGAATTTGGTAGAGAAACTCCAAAAGATGGAGATAATTACGCAGGTATTGTTGTGTATTCGTACAACAATAAAATGAAAAGAACCTATGTGATGACGAAGCTAAATACCTCCATGAAAAAAGGTACGCGTTATAAAGTTGAGTTTTCTGCATCTTTAGCAGAGCTCTCTAAGTATTCATCAAATAAGTTAGCTGCTCACTTTTCGAAAAAAGCTTTCGGTACAGATGAAAAAGTTGATGCTTTGGTTGAAGAATCTCACGTAATGCACCCAAATGAGCAAGTATTCCAAGGAATGTATAATTGGGATAGAGTATGTGGAGAGTATGTTGCAAAAGGTGGAGAAAAATACATAACCATTGGTAACTTCACAAATAATAATGATGTTAAGTACGAAAAATCACGTAAGCCGAAAGATATTAAAGGTTCTCAAATAATTGCAGCTTACTATTACATTGATGATGTAAGTGTTACTTTGTTAGAGGAAGATCAGATTTGCGAGTGTAATTATGAAGATGCTGCCGAAATGGTGTCTAACGTAATTTACCAGAAAGTGCCTTCTATTGACGAAGAAATGAGTTTGACAGAAAAGTTTCAGCAAGAAGGAGTATGGTATGCTTATGGAAGATATGATGTTACCCCAGCCGGAGATGCATCTATTAAAACAATTGTTTCTTATTTAAAAGAGAATCCAAATGCAAAAGTTGAACTAATTGGTAATATGGATCAAACAGAGTTAACAAATAGCATTGAAGAAGACCTAAGTTTAGCAAATATCTCTATGAAGAGAGCAGAATACGTGCGTTCTTTATTAATCAATTATGATATTGCTCCAACACGTATTTTATTGTCAGACAATAAAGCACAAGTACCATCTAAAGAGATAGACGAGATGGATGGAGAAGAAATGCAGATGGCAAAAAATAGACGCGTAGAGTTCATACTTAAATAAACGCTAAGTCACTAAATATGAAAGTCGGTACAAATTGTGCCGACTTTTTTTATTAGTTAAATAGTAAAAAGCCCATGCAGGACCTTTCTGAAAACTTCAGAAAACAGGGATAGGAAAGCAGCTCTAGATCTAAAATCTTCTTGGGTTAGCCCTAATTTAATGAGGGAGAAGCTCGATATCAGTAAAGCAATTAATTCCTAAATGGTAAAATGTTAAGTCTCAAAAACTACTGCATGGGTCAACCTTTCGGTCTAGAATTACGCAATTGCTCAGCAATGGAATTCATACTTCAAAGGTAGTAACAAATCCTTGTTTTTTTATTTATCTTATTGCATTAAGCAATCGGTTTGTAAATAAAATGAAGAAATATTGATTAATTTTCCACTTTACTATATAAATGCATACGATGATAGATTTCAGGTCAGATACTGTAACAAAGCCTTCTCAAGAAATGAGAGAGCAAATGGCCAAAGCTCCGGTTGGAGATGATGTTTTTGGAGAAGATCCAACCGTAAATGAACTTGAAAACTACGCAGCAGCATTATTTGGTTTTGAAAAAGCGCTTTTTTGTGCGTCTGGTACACAAACAAATCAAATTGCCATAAATGTACATTGTAAGCCAGGAGATGAAGTAATCTGTGCTCAAGATGCCCATATTTATAAGTACGAAGGAGGAGGTATTGCTCGTAATTCAGGAACTTCTGTTCGGTTAATCGAGGGAAACCGAGGTAGACTAACGGTTGAAGAAATTGAACCGTGGATAAATAATCCAGATGATGTACATTATCCATTAACAGCTTTGGTTAGTTTAGAAGATACTATGAATAGAGGTGGAGGTGCCATATATAATTTTGATGAAATCAAAAAAATTAAAGGTTTCTGCGACGCGCAAAAGTTGCCTTTGCATTTAGATGGTGCCCGACTTTTTAATGCATTGGTTGAAACGGGTGTAGATTACAAGAAGTATGGAGCGCAGTTTGATTCCATATCCATTTGTTTATCAAAAGGTCTTGGAGCGCCTGTTGGTTCTATTCTTTTGGGAAATTCAGCGTTTATAAAAAAAGCACATAGAAGCAGAAAAGCCTTTGGTGGTGGAATGCGACAAGCAGGTATTATTGCACAAGGCGGTTTATATGCACTAAAGAACAATATTTCTCGTTTAAAAGAAGACCATAAAAACGCAAAAGCTATCGAACAGGAGCTCGTAAATAATCATTTATTTAAAAACGTAATTCCCGTAGAAACAAACATTGTTGTAGGTATTTTAAAAGAGAAAGAAAAACTACCAGCTATTTTAGATAAATTAAAACAAAAACATATTTTATCCATGCCTTTTGGCCCAGGTATGATTCGCTTTGTTACTCACTTAGATATTTCAAAAAATCAAATAGATGAAACACTTGAGGTTATTAAAAAATTATAGTCCAATACTATTTACCGTATTTTTCATTTCTTGCTCTTCTTCTCCTAAAACAGAAGCTGTTGATTTAGAGGATGTACTTCCTTCTTCTAAAAAATATACAGAAGAACAAGCAAAAGACTCGGTCAGAGTGTACACAGAGCCCAAACATTCACATGATAATTTTACATTACTAGACACAGTTTTGTACGAGCAATTTCCGGAACTAATACCTGTTTTAAACTTAACGCCCGACAGATTTTTTATTGATAGATTAAGACCTACATCGAAAATAAATAAAACAATTAACTTAGACTCGGTTGCTATTCAATTCGTAGTTTGGGAGTTTACTGATTCAATCCAAACTGAAAATGCATTTTTCAACTGGCTAGATAACTTTGGTGAAGATCAAGATGCCCTGCGCATTGCAGAGCCTTTTCGTTATAAAGAAAGTGCCAACTATATCTATGTTGGTCAACAGAAAATTGTTTACGTATACGCACAAGAAATCTTTGATTACAGTCCTTTTGAACAGTTAATAGAAACTGTTTATGGCAAAGAATGGAAATATTGTGTTCACCAACAGAAAGGGAAGCGCGCAAAATGGTTAGTTTTGCCAACAGATGTCGAAAATACCAACTTATAAAACCATATTTAGACTTGCTATACCAGCAATATTTGGTGGTATTGTTGAACCTATTTTATCTTTAACAGATATAGCTGTGGTGGGTAATATTCCATCAAATAATCCTAATCTTACAATTACCTCTCTGGCTGCCGTTGGATTAGCAGGGAGTTTAATTTCTGCTTTACTTTGGATATTTGCTCAGGTTAAAAGTGCAATTTCTGCGCTCGTGTCTAAAGCCGTAGGAGCAAATAATTTAAATTCTGTAGCAACGCTTATACCGCAAATGATTTTGTTTAATCTAGGTTTAGGGTTTTTGGCTTTTTTACTTACTTATTTTTCATCAAGTTGGATATTTACCAGTTTACTCTCTGCGTCAAATGCAGTTGCTGAACAGGCAGTTGCATATTATGATATTCGCGCATTTGGTTTTCCCATAACCTTAATTACATTTTCATTGTTTGGAGTTTTTAGAGGATTGCAAAATACATATTGGGCAATGATTATATCTATAGTTGGCGGTTGCTTAAACATACTTTTAGATTTTATATTGGTGCTCGGTTTAGGAGATTTTTGTGAACCTATGGGTATTGAGGGTGCAGCTATTGCTTCTTTAATTGCTCAAATCGTTATGTTTTTATTGGCAATATTCTTTTTACTTCGCTCTAAGGTTAAGCTACTTTTTAGCAATAGAATAAACCAGCAGTTTAAAGTAATGATGCATATGGCAGTTCATTTAATGGTGAGAACAATTACGTTAAATATTGCTTTAGTTCTTACGCATAAATTTGCAAATAAGTACGGCGAGATAGAAGCTGCTACCCATACAGTTTTGTTAAACATTTGGTTGTTTTCTGCTTTCTTTTTAGATGGTTTTGCAACTGCAGCAAATGCTCTTTCTGGTAAATATTTAGGGCAACAAAATCCAACTGCTTTAAAGGAAACGCTTAAAAAAAATATGTTCTTAGCGTTTTTGGTTGCTCTACTACTAATTGTAATTTTCCTATTATTTCATGTAGAGATTATAGGTGTTTTAGCAGAGGATAGTAGAGTTACTCATCTTTACAAGGATGTGCTTTTTCTGTTTATACTCTGTTTACCATTAAATGCTTTAGCGTTTACCTTAGATGGTGTTTTTAAAGGTTTAGGAGAAGCTAAGTTTTTAAGAAATTTACTGGTTATATCTACTCTTTTCGGGTTTTTACCTGTTTTATTTATAGCCGATTACTTCTCAGTTGGTTTACAAGTAATCTGGTTGGCTCTCATTGTTTGGATTTTCTTACGCGGACTAATTCCATTAATTTACTTTAAAACATATTTGAAACGTAAGTTTGATTAAGAACAGACAAACTCATTTTAAATTGTTTCGTTTACTTTGTAGATAGAAATGAAACCTGTAAAAACGTATGAACAAGTTGATGCACAAAAAGAGAGTGCAAGTTTTAGTATTTCTAAAATGCAAGCAACTTTCTTAAAAAGAAAGGGCAAAGTAGATGAACCACATAGACATAATTTTTATACGGTTCTAGTTGTTAAAAATGCAACTGGAAAACATAAGGTAGATTTTAATTCTTATCCATTATCGAATCATCAAGTACATTTTGTAGCACCCGGCCAGGTACACCAAGTAATTGAAGAAGTTCAAAGCGATGGATATGTTCTCACATTTTCTACACAGTTTTTGATTGAAAACGCGATAGCTATTTCTTTTGTAGAGCATTTAAATCTATTTCAAAACTATGGAGAAACTCCGCCATTAGAGCCAAATGAAGAGCAGTTTGATATAATTTTAAATTTTGTCCACACTATTTTTGATTTGTTCGAGAGTAACCGAAATATGAAAGAACTTTCTATTGGAGCCTATTTGAAATTGTTTTTAATAGAATGCAATAGAATTTGCGCAATAAATCCAGTAGTTTCAGATGCAGATATTTCAGGAGAAAGTATTATTAGGTCATTTAAAAATAGTGTTAACCAACAGTATAAAAAAAAGCATTCGGCTTCTTTTTATGCCCAACTCTTACACATAACACCTGATCATCTAAATAGAATTATAAAAGCGAAAATTGGTAAAACGGCTAAAGAGTATATTCAGTCAAAAATTACTATAGAAGCAAAACGATTGCTTTATTTCTCTGAGTTATCAAACAAAGAAATTGGATACGAATTAGGTTTTAATGAACCAGCCAATTTTAGTGCTTTTTTTAAAAAACAAACGAAACTCTCTCCTTCTTATTTTAAAAAAAGAGAATCGACCACCTGATATTGGATTTTCATACGTTTATCTCCTTTTTTCATATTCCATTACGTGCAAAGCTTTATCACCTTTGTAGTGTACTTATACAAAGCGTGTATGGAACGGAAAAAATTTATAAAGAATGCATTTTTTACAGGACTTATTGGGCTTGCAGCTCCGAAAGTATTAAATGCAGTAAAAAGAAATTCAGCAGATTCAACGTATGATAAATTAATAGATCAAGTTGGATTTAATCATTTACCAAATAAAAATATTAAAAAGATGAACCAAGTAATTCATAAAGCAGCGTCAAGAGGAAATGCAAACCACGGGTGGTTAAATTCTTTTCACACCTTCAGTTTTGCAAACTATTACAATCCAAAACGTATGAATTTTGGAGTTTTACGTGTTTTGAATGATGATCAGGTGCAAGCTGGTAAAGGTTTTGGAACACATCCGCACGATAATATGGAGATAGTTTCTATTCCTTTAGAAGGTGATTTAGAACACAAAGATAGCATGGGTAATGTTACTGTGATAAAAGAGGGAGATGTTCAAGTTATGAGCGCAGGAACAGGTGTTACGCATTCAGAGTACAACAAAAATGTAGATAAAGAGGTGAAGTTTTTGCAAATTTGGATGTTTCCTAGACAAAAAAATGTAGAACCTCGGTATGATCAAGTTTCTTTAAGGGAGATTGAAAAAGAAAATGAATTGTACCAAGTATTATCCCCAAATAAAGAAGATCAAGGTGTTTGGATTAATCAAGATGCTTGGTTTCACTTAGGGAAATTTAGCCAAGATACAGTCACAAACTATAAACTTAAGAAAAGAGAAAATGGCGTTTATGCCTTCATTTTAGATGGAGAAGCTGAAATAAACGGAGAAAAACTAAGTAGGCGAGATGGAATTGGTGTTTGGGACATAGAGTCAATTGAAATTAAGGCAGCAAATAATGCACGACTTTTAATAATGGAGGTTCCAATGTCGCTGTAAAAAGTAAACAATATTAATTATTAAACAATAAAAATAAAATGACACAATTAGTAGAAAGTCTCAAATGGAGATACGCAACAAAGAAAATGGATGCTTCGAAAAAAGTAGACGAAAAAGATATCGATTATATTAAAGAAGCTATTCAGTTAACCGCTACATCTTACGGATTACAGCCATTTAAAGTGTTAGATATTCGAGACCAAAATGTGAGAGCAAGTTTACAACCAATTTCATGGAATCAATCACAAATTACAGATGCTTCTCACTTGTTTGTTTTTACAAGTCAATTAACGGTTGCAGATCAAGATAATTATCTAGAGATGAAAGCGAAAACTAGTAATATGGATGTTGCTCAATTAGCAGGTTATGGAGACTTTGTAAAAGCGAAAATGAAAGAAAAGTCTGAAATTGAAATGAAACATTGGACGGAAAAGCAAGCTTATATTGCATTATCTTCAGCATTGATAGCTTGTGCAGAGTTAAAGATAGACGCAACTCCTATTGAAGGATTCGAACCAGATGCGCATAACAATACACTGGGTTTAACTGATAAAGGTTTAAATGCAAGTGTTGTATTGGCTATTGGTTATCGCCATGAAGATGATGAATATAAAGCTGCACCGAAAGTTAGAAAGTCTGTAAATCAATTATTTGATACTGTGTAGTTTTAAATTGGAAAGTAAAAACGGTAAAGCAAATCTTTACCGTTTTTTTATTGTTTTTGTTTTATACTATTAATCCTTAATATAAACTTAGTATAGGCCTACAACTAAATCAAAGAGTATATTACTATCTTTCCACCATGAAAAGGTTCTTTTTTCTCTTTTTAATATTTATGTTGAGTACTGGAAGTCAGGCACAAGGCTGGTTGCCAATGAGCGCTGAGTCTGCCGGATCTGCGAACGCAACAGTAGCTTTACCTTCAATTTGGTCTGTTCATCATAACCCAGGAGCACTTGGTTTTATAGAGGAATCAGGTTTTGGAGTAAGCTACCAGAGTCGTTTTTTATTGCGCGATTTACAATCACAAGGCATAACAGGAGCCATTAAATTAAAATCGGGTGTAATTGGTGTAGGTGCTCAATTTTATGGTTTTGAGCAGTATAGGACCACGCGAGTTGGAGGAGGATATTCTCTTAAGTTAGCAGAGAACTTTTCAATGGGTGTACAGCTCAACTATTTGAACTTATCCTTAAATGAAAACTATGGCAACCGTTCTTCATTGACGGCTGAAATAGGAATGCTAGGTAAAATTACAGACAATTGGAGTGTTGGTTTTGCAGTATTTAACCTTAACCGTGCAAAATTAGCAAGTTTCCAAGACGATAGGTTTACAACAATTTTTAGATTTGGAACAGCTTATAATTTAAGTAGTAAAGTAAATTTACTTCTTGAGTTTTTTAAAGATATTGAGAATCCATTAAGCATAAGAGGTGCTGTAGAGTATCAAGCTGTTGATAATTTATTTTTTAGACTTGGAGCAAGCAGTGCACCCATGGAACTATCTTTTGGTATAGGTTACAGAATGGGAGTTTTTGATTTATCCCTGGCGAGCAATTATAATCAGATTTTAGGGTTTAGTCCGGCATTCAATCTTAATTATTTCTTGAAAAATGACTAAGGTATATTTCGTCTTTTTTTCTTTTTTGATTGCTTCGTTTGTCTTTTCGCAAGAACAAAAAAACGATATCATACAACAACGTGTAGAGTTTATCTCTGAACAGTTAGAAGACGAGGAGATTGACTTAACGGGTTTGTTTGAAAATTTGGTTTATTTCTTTGACCATCCTATAAATTTGAATTCGTGTTCTCAAGAGGATTTAGAAGAGTTAGGCGGTTTACTTACCGATATTCAAATCAATAATTTACTTAATCACAGGGCAACCTTCGGAAAATTAATTACTATTTACGAATTACAATCTCTAAAATATTGGGATTTGCCAACTATTTTTAATGTTCTTCCCTTCGTTAAAGTTACAGATCGTTTAGATCAGCCGAGTTTAAGTTTGCGTGAGTTACTCAAACAAGGTAAGTCAGAACTTTACCTGCGTTATCAGCGAAATATCGAAGACAGGAGCGGATATGCAAATGTTTCCGATTCAATTAAAGAACAAAGTAATCAATTTTATAAAGGCAGCGCAGATAAGCTGTATAGTAGATATAGGTTTAGTTATCGAACTAATTTTAGCGTGGGTTTAACCGCAGAAAAAGATGCAGGCGAACAATTTTTTAAAGGGAGTAATCCTAATGGGTTTGATTTTTATTCAGCACATGCGTACTATTCTGGAGGAAAGTTTATTAAAAAAGTTGCCCTTGGGGATTATCAAATGCAGATGGGACAAGCATTAACGTTTTGGACGGGTTATGCTTTTGGTAAAACAGCCGATGCGGTAACAGTTAAAAAAAACGCTAGAGGGTTAAGGCCTTATACATCCGTAGATGAATCTCGCTTTTTAAGAGGAGCAGGAATTGAATTTGGGTTAGGAAACTTCTCTATTACAACATTTGCCTCACATAAAGCCGTTGATGCTTCTATTGTTGCTGATACCTTATCAAACGAAGAAGGAGCAATTGCTTCGGCTATTAATGTAACAGGACTGCACAGAACAAATTCTGAATTAGCCAGAAGAGATGCTTTGAAAGAAACCATTGCAGGAACATATTTAAAATACAATACGCGAAAGCTTCAAATTGGTTTGTCTGCTGTACACCAGCGCTATGATAAAGCATTTGAAAGGGCGGTTTTGCCGTATAACCAGTTCGACTTTAGAGGTAAAGAATTGAATAATTTTGGAGCGGATTATTCTTTTATTAACAAGAACTTCAATCTTTTTGGAGAGGTAGCTTTGAGCAGTACTTCCAACTCAATTGCTTTTATTCAAGGACTACTAATTGCGATAGACAGCAGAGCTACAATTAGTGCAGTACTTAGAAAATATCCTAAAGATTACCACACTTTTTATGCAATTGGGTTTGGTGAGACTGCAACAACTAGAAATGAATCTGGCTTTTATATGGGTACAAACATAAATGTAGCGAAACACTTTAAAGTTAACGGTTATGTTGATTTTTTTAAATTTCCTTGGTTAAGATTTCAAATAGATGCACCAAGTGTTGGACAAGAAGTACTAGGACAACTAACCTATAAACCCAACAAAAAACTGCAAGTTTATGTGCGAGCAAGAGAACAACAACGCGCAAGAAATTCTAGAGATTATGATAATCCCATTACACCAATTGAAACAGTTACACAGCGTAATTATAGAATTAATTTAGCTTATAAATTAACAGATGAATTACAATGGAAAAGTAGATTGGAATATGTTACAATTAATAGAAAAAGTAACTCTCCAGAACAAGGTATGATTCTGACGCAAGATTTGCTTTGGAAACCTAAAAAGTTTCCTGTTGATATAAGCTTACGCTATGCTTTATTTGACACAGATAGTTTTGATAGTAGAATATATAGTTTTGAAAACAACGCGCTTTATGTTTTTAGCGTACCGGCATATTTTTATACAGGAAGTAGAGCTTACGCCTTAATAAGGTGGAGTTTTTTGAGAAAATGTGATTTGTGGGTAAGGTATTCTACAAGCATATTTGCAAACCGAGATAGCATAGGATCAGGTCCGGAAGAAGTACTCGGAAATACAAGATCAGATATTACTGTGCAGTTTAGAGTGAAGTTTTAGAGAGTTGAACACGATTTAAATCCAAGCTTACTTTAAATTTTTCGTATTCACCTTCTTTATATTCCGTGCAGTTAAAAATAATTTCATTTTCTGTTTCCGTTTTCTTGTTTGAAATACTTTGGGTGCAACTTTCTACCTTTATATTATTCACTTTATCTAATTCCATACTTTCTTTAAAAAGTAAATACAAAAAACCTTTCTCTACTCCAGCTCCGCACATTCCGTTCACATTTGGGTTTGGGCCATATTCATAAGAAAGTATAACGGCTGTCCTGTTTGAAGCAACAATTTTGTAGTTTTTATCTGTGGCTCCAAATGCATTTAAATCAAAATACACATTGTTCTGATTAACTAGAAAATTAGATTGTTTTACAACATTAAGTTGCTTGTGATTTGCATATACAGCAAGTTCTTTATCGCTATTAAACCACTTTCCTTGATTACTAGAGAATTCAAATTTCTCTTGATATCCATCTAAGTTGAAATAATAACTGATGTCATCAAAATGGTTGTTAGTCATCTTACGAAAATGCGCTACGTCGTTATGCTTTGAACTATCTTTAAAGTGATAAAGTACTAATCCAGATATTGCATCATATACACCGCAAAGCTTTATTTTCTTTTCATATTTGTTGTAGTAATACCATCCTTCAACGGCATAAGAACCCATATGATAGTTGCTCATTCTTGTTTTTTTCAAAAAGATAGAAATAGGATAGTTTTCAATACTTGCTTGCACAAATCCTTGTTGAACAGAAAATGTTTCTAGTCTGTATGTATTTTGTGCATAGCTGTGAATAAAACTTCCGCAGAATAAAACAAAGGCTATTAGATTTAAGCGCATATCAATTGATTATTTACCGAGCGGGAAAAAGAATTGTAATTTATAAATAACGGGAAGTAAGCGCGTAACTTCTCCAGCTTCATTTGTTTGTCTAATAAAATATTGCGGACGCATAGGAGAGTTGTCGTCGTTAATCACATCGTAAAAGAATCCTAGATTAACACGCACAAAATCAAAACTTTGAGAATAACCAGCTCCTATATTAAAAATGGGGACCCAGTTACTTGTTGGCGCCAATAAAGTATAGCTGAAAGGCGTACTTAAATATTCAAATTCAACTCCGGCAAAAAGTACCTCTGCAAAGCGATAGTGATAAAAAGCACCCGGACCCCAAATATTAAAATTAGATTGTTGATCTGTTCCTACGTTATTGCTCCAACCGCGTTGCCATCTAAACATCGGACCATATGCATGTGCTTCGTCAGCCTTTGGTAGGTTATACTTTGCATTAATACTAAAGTTTCCTCCTAGGTTAGATTTTCCAAAACCAAAACCAAGTGCAATTTCATCGTTTTCCCATTGCGAAAAACTAAAGAAACTTACAAATAATAGCAATATCCAGACGAACTTTTTCATATCATTAAATTTGCTTAAAAATAGTGAAATCTCACTAATTTATTGTTCTAATTTTTTTACTAAAAGAGACAATGGAGCAGGGTGGATGTTGTGATCGCCTTTAAATAGAATAAAATCAAAGTTTAAATTTAGACCAGCAAGATCTTTCTCGGTTTTTATCCGTTGTTCCAAATTGAAATATTGGTCTTCATCTCCTAAAAAGAAACTGTTCTTTGTTGTTTTAAAACGGTCGTTTTCTGTTAGTTGTTCTAAATCTGGAGGAAAAACACTCGCCCAAAGTATAAAATGTTCTATTTTTATTTCTCCATACTGCAACCATCTAGCAGCAGTAGCACCTCCTTGAGAAAAGCCGAGTAAACTAAACGACGCATGCTTGTTTTCATTTAGAATTTCTTTATGTAAACTATTTAGAAATTCAATATTGTCGGCTATGTCTAATTCTCTTGCTTCTTTGGTCATCCAAGAAGCTCCAACACGCCCACCACTGCTTTTAAGATAAAAACGGTGCATACCTTCAGGTGCAACAATGGCTATTTCTTCTGATACTATTGAATTAAACTTGCGAATAAAGAACTTTGCCAATTGTCCATATCCATGTAAAACATAGAGAATTTGTTTAGCGGATTGAATATTACCTTTTACCGTATATCTAGCGTTTTTTTTTGTTTCAATTGTATGCATATGAGAGATGGACTTAAAGTTTATGTTTCTTATCACTGTAATCACAATAATGCAATTTTTTTTGTGAACTATAAGAACTTAATTTGTTATAGTATCAACAAAAATAATTAGTTGAGTCAAAGTTTTTATGAAAGTACTCAGTCTAAGATTTTTAGGATAGATTTTAATCTGATAGCTTATTAGGCTTACTTTTTAGAATAAAACAGTTCCATAACCACCAAATGAGGCAGAGTTAAGGAGGATATAATCATTAATATAATGAAAGGGAGACTCAGATTTATAATTCCAAAAGAAGTAAGAAAGTAAAGAAAAAACACTCCAATTACACTTAATGCCGTAAAGGGCGCTAGAGCTTTAATGAATTTAGAGACGTTGAGATTTGAATCTAAACCGCTTAAAAATTGATATTCAGAATGCAGTACAGTTGCTGAGTGATTGAAGATGAAAAATAAAGCAAAACCTAATATTAGTGTTTGACTATAAAATGTATATCCTATTAGGCAGAGATAAATGACCTCTTTAACGAAATGGACAAATTTCAGTTGAAATAAGCCTAAGACAATAAATATAAAAAGGCTACTAATTCCAAGGCTATAAAATAATGAATAATTAAAGAGTAGATGAAAATTATTAAACTCATCGTATGAGCTTGTCATCCCTTTTATTTCGGCGAAATTGAATAATACTAGTCCACTTAAAACCACGGTTCCCCAAGAAAAACCTAAGAGTTTGTTTAGAATTGGATGTATGGTATGTTTTTCAAATTGAGACTGACCAAAATGGTAAGCCGACATGAACATAAAAGCAACCATTGAAAGTAAGGGAAAGTAAATCCAACTTAAGGCGTAAATTGTAAATAAGGTCAAGTAAAAGCTGTAAAAGTATAGTTTATTCTTATCCGTCTTTTTTAAGAACAATAAGTGATCAATCGCTCCATGCGGAATTCCAACCGAAGCTATTAAAAAGAATGCCAATGTTGTTTGGTGTTCTGAAAATAGAACAGGCATTGTATTACTTAATAGTAATAGAACAATGTTTGAGATGAGAAGTATGTAGAAAGAAAATGGCATGATAAAGGGTGCACAATGAAGGTGCACCCTAAATTTTATTATTATGAAATAGATTGTTTAGTATTTGATGATACTGCTATCCCATATACCACTAATCCGAATCCTATTTTGTTGATTGCATCTGCAATGTTGTAGAATAAGTCAACATTCGAAGATTCCCAACCAAATGCTGTGTTTAACCATCCACCAGGCATGCACATGTAACCAATTGGATAAATAGCCCAACCAACAAGAACGAACCAAGCTAGAGTTTTTACTCCTCTAATTACAACAGGGTCGTTACTCTTTTTCGCTAATTTAGCTACTTCTCCTGCCCAAGCAGTGTAAAGGATGTAGATGTATCCAAGTGTGGATATAACTCCCCATAGAACAGAGTGAGTTGCAGCCCCAGCTGCTGCTGTACCATCTGCATTAAGTGGAACAAAAGCTTCTCCAATATACCCTGCAACTAACATTAATGCCGATGCAAAAATTAGTTTCCAAAGTAATGCTTTTGTAGCTCCAGCAGCTTTGGTTAATAAGAAAAATTCAACACACATTAATGGAACGGTTAATGTCCAATCAATGTACCTCAAAGCTGTAGGATTTTCTCCCGTAGCGATGTAGTAATCTTTCATGTAGTAATAATGGACGGCTGCAATACCTGTTATTAGTCCTGAGACTAACAAAGACAACTTCCATTTGTCTTGAACTCTTCCTCTTTCAAAAAAGAAGAAAATTGCAGCTGCAAACATGGCCATGTAGCCAATAAAAAAGGTGAACGCTATCGGATCATCTTTTGGGATTGTTAAAACATTTAATAACATAGTTTATATTTTTTAGTTTCTTTAACAACCAGTTTCATGTTAGATTGTTTAACTTTTCACCAAAAATAATTAAACATTGTTTTTCTGACAACTAGTAATTTAAGTATTAACTACTGCTCTAGGCTTTGTTTTTAAAGGCCGAATTGAAATTTTGAGAAAAATTATTTTTCTCTATTCAAATTCAATAATGTCATATAAAAGACGTTAAAAAAAGTTAAATAATTTAGTCAAAACAGAAGAAAATATGCTGTAAAGAAATTAAATAGAGGATGATTATTTTAAATCAATGCTTTAATTACTGCATAAATTGATTTGGTATTAAACTAAAATAAATATATTCTGGTTGGTATCGTTAAATAAAGATCCTTACGCTTGTTAGATAAGTTGAAAATTTCAGTAAGGTTTACTTCAGAAAATAAAGCTATTTTCTTGTTCTTTTTTAGTTTGTAAGTAGGTTTTGTATTTAAAGAAAAGAAATATTTAGACAATAAAAAAAACCCGATAATAATCGGGTTTTAGTTAACTTATTACATTAAGCAAGTGTTTTTAAAGCTTTATTTCTTAACACGTTCTACGTAAGTTCCTGTTCGTGTGTCTATTTTAATTTTTTCACCATTACCAATAAATAAAGGTACTCTAACTTCAGCACCTGTTTCAATTGTTGCTGGCTTTAAGCTGTTTGTTGCAGTATCTCCTTTTACTCCTGGTTCGGTGTAGGTAATCGTAGATTCAATATACATAGGTAACTCAACTGTCAAAGGCATTTCTTCTTCTGCATGAAATTGTATTTCACAAACAATACCTTCGTATAAAAAATCAGGAGTATCAATCATGGAACCGTTAATAAAAACCTGTTCGAATGTTTCTGTATTCATAAAATGATATCCACCATTTTCTGGGTAGAGATATTGATAAGCTCTTCTTTCAATTCGTACAGGAAATATTTTATGTCCTGCCGAAAAAGTATTATCTACTACTTTACCTGTTTCAATATTCTTTAATTTTGTTCTAACAAACGCAGGACCTTTTCCAGGTTTTACGTGCTGAAATTCTGTAACGGTCCATAATTTACCGTTCCAATCCATACAAAGTCCGTTTTTTATATCTGAAGTATCTGCCATCTTATAAATTTTGAGCTTCAAATATAATAAGTTCAAAACAAATATGCGTTGAAAAATAGCTTGAAGGAGCGATTAGAGAGGAGGGAAATGAAAAAACAGCATGAAATTGCCTAAAATACGTGTGAGTTTAATTAATTAACCCGTTCTTTTTCTTTATTTCATATGCGGAAAAGTGAGTTGTATAAAAGAAAACTGATATTTCTACAATAATCTCTTGCTTGCAGTCTGCTTTAATTCTAATTTCGCGATATGGGTTACGGTAGACAAGAAGAAATAAGTGATTTAATATTTGGAGTAAGAGCGGTTATTGAAGCTGTTAAAGCCAATAAAGAAATAAATAAAATTATGATACAGCGCGGAATGGATAAAGCGCTGTTTAAAGAGTTGAAAGAAGAGCTTGCCAACAAACGGTATACATTACAGTTTGTGCCGATAGAGAAGTTAAATAGGCTTACGAAAAAGAATCACCAAGGTGTAATTGCCTTTATTTCTCCTCTCGAATACCAATCTCTAGATGATGTTTTAAATGGTGTTTTGGCTGCCGGAGATCAACCCAATCTGCTTATTTTAGATAGAATCACTGATGTAAGAAATTTCGGAGCAATTGCACGAACCGCAGAATGTTTTGGAGTGCACGCGATAATTGTCCCTTCAAAAGGAGCAGCACTTATTACCTCCGATGCAATTAAAACTTCAGCGGGTGCGCTGCACAAAATTCCAGTTTGTAAAGTAGATCGTTTAGAAGATACCGTCGAAGGTTTAAAATCACAAGGTATTCGAATTATTGCATGTACAGAAAAAACAGATAAGTTTACTTTTGATGCTACTATGACAGAAGCAACAGCAATAATCATGGGATCAGAAGAAGATGGAATTTCTCAGTCCTTGCTAGATTTAGCACACCAAAGAGCTAAGATTCCGCTCTTAGGAACAATAGGTTCTTTTAATGTTGGAGTAGCTTGTGGTGTTATTCTGTATGAAAAAATGCGACAATTAATTACTTCTTGAGAAAAGTCTTAGATACACACGGCTGGCTGCTAACAATATTGGTTGTAGGTGTTGTTTTACGTGTTGTTTTTATATTCAACCAAGGCTTTATGAGCGATGAACTGAGTGCTTGGTTTAGAGTGGATTATAATTCGTTTTCAGAATTGATAGATGAAGGAGTGAAACGAGGTGATATGCACCCAGCTTTTTATCAAGTTCTTCTTTTTTATTGGTCCAAATGGTTCGGTACATCTGAATTTATTCTTCGTTTTCCGGCCTTACTCTTCTACATTTCGTCTTGTCTTGTTTTGTACAAAATAGCTAATTCGTTTTTCACTAAATGGGCAGGAGTTGTAGCCGTTTTATTTTTATCTACACTCGTTTTTCCAATAATTGATACAACTTTAACCCGACCTTACACCGCTGGAATATTTTTTTCCTTGTTATTTTTCTTCGGTTTATTTAAGCTTTTTAATGATCAGAAAGTAAATTGGTTTACCTCAATGTTGGTACTTTTAGGTGCAGTTGGGGCAATGTATTCGCATTACTTTGCTTTTTTTACTGTGGGTTGTGTAGGCATATTAAGTCTCTTTTTTATTCATAAGAAACACAGGGTATTTTTGATATTGAAGGGAATAGTAGCATTGATTTGTTTCCTTCCACATTGGACTATTACGGCGTTTCAACTTTCTAGAGGAGGTTTACAGTGGTTGCCCTATCCGGATAAAGAATGGTTTTTTGAGTTCGTTTTTCTGTTTTTAAACCAATCAGAATTAATTCTTTGTATAGCGGTTTTATTACCTGTTTTAGCTTATTTCGGTAATAAATATAAGAGTATCCATATCAGGCAGGTAAATTTCTCTGTGTTGGCTTTTTTCTCTGTACTCGTTATGGGATACTTAGTAAGTTATCTCTACACACCTGTGTTAAGAGAAAAAGGCTTGTTGTTTGTGCTTCCTCTAGGCTTATTGGCTTACGGAAATGCATTTTCTAGATTTAAGGAACATCACCGTTTTTTTATACTTTCTGCCTTATTTATCTGTTTTACAGTAAATAGTATTTGGTTTGGGAAGCTGTATAAACCTGTTCATTACGGCGCATTAAAGGAGATTGCAAAGATTACAAACGACTTAAATGAAAAGTATGGGGAAGATAACATTCTCCATTTTGGAAACTTTGTTAATCCTGCTTACTTTGATTATTACTATGATCAACAAACTCCAAACGAGGTGAAATTTGCCCGAACATCATTGTGGTCAGATACTAGTTTTAATGCAGTTACTTTTGATGTACATCAGAAAACTGTCGCATCAAACAAGCCTTATACGATGTTGATTTATAGTAATATGACTATGCACCCTTTAATTTATGAAATAATACAGTTCAAGTATCCATTTTTAGAAGAAAGTCATCTTTTTTTTAATTCAGGTATTCTTCTTTTTTCAAATAAAAAAACGAAACGAGTATATCGAGATTCAATTAGCCCTTCAACTCATTCTAATTTATACCAAGAGTGGAAAGAAACTTATTCTGATCAAACTTATTTGGGCGAATTAAAAATAAGCGTAGGAAAATTACGAGAATTACAGTCGAGTAGTAGTCAGTATTTTCTTATTTCGGGTTGGGGAGAAAAACAACAAAATGCGGAATATAGAACAACCGTGGTTGCAGAAAGAAATGGGTTGCCAATAGAAGTAAATGCTAAAAACTTTGCTCTCTATCAGCATTTTGATATGCAGCAAGTTCAAAAAGAGGGAGGTGAAGTAAATTATTTTCTACCATTTAAACTGACAGATAATTTAAAAAATGACGATATTGTTAAAGTATTTATACAAAATAATGATAACAAGCGTGTAAGCGCACTAAAACCCAAAATATATGTGGTCGACCTTAAAAAATAGCATCTCACTACTACTTTTACTATTTATTTTTCAACACACAAGTTTAGCTCAATTGCCAAAAAAAATACAAAATTTAGCAGGTACTTGGAATTATCAAGGAGGCTCTGGATACGAAATTTTTCAGGTTCAAAATGGAGAGTTGTATGGAGAGAGTTATTTGAAAACCAAAGTAGGTATGACCTATTACGTTGAGCAGATTAGAGTTAAGTATGTGAATAAAAACTTGATTTACGAAACGATACCGGTTAAAGGAGATTCTTTAATTCAAAGTAAAAAATCTACCTTTATTTCCGAAAGAAGACGTATGAAATTTGAACACACAGACAACAGTTATCCTGCGGCTGTAAAATATAAAATTAGTTGTTTTAATAAGAACAAGTTAAAGATTACTATTTATCCTATTGTAGAAGATCAGAAAAAGAAAGTTTTGCGTTTAACGCGTAATGTTGATGGTACACTATAAGCTTCTTTATTTTGTTGGAAAACAGAGTTTTTTTATGGAATTTCAATTAGATTTCATCTAAATACTAAGTTAGTTTAAATGTTTCTTATGCGTATTTATTTCATTTTTTTATTTCTTTTTTTAGCTCAGTTGGTGTTCTCACAGAAATTGGATTCCACGGTAGTTCAAATTCACTTTGAAGATAGAGAGGTAGGTAGTAATGTCAAAAATGCTAAACTTTTTCTAGTATCCAATCAAAAAGAGATAAAAGAAAAGACAGATTTTGATGGTAATGGATACTTTTTTAAGTGTGACTTTGATGAGAAATCCACTTTAACTGTTGTACACCCTTATTATTCAGATACGCTAATTAGAAAAATTAATAAACGTTTACCTAGAATAAGTAGCGATACCTTACTAATAGAGTTTACACTGCGTTTTGAAGGACAAATGAACGAAGACTTTGTTGTATTTAGTGAGCAATTACCCGATACTATTTTTGGGTCAGAAAAGGTAAGTGTTGCAGATTTTGAGCTTTTACCAAATGGAGATATTCTTTTACTTGCTTATGAGAAAAGACTCAATAAATCTTCTGATGTTTATTTGTGGAGTGACGGAGAGGTGATGAGTACGACTAGTATAAATGCAAGGGCCAAAGAGTTAACAAAAGACTTCCGAGGGAACGTGCATATTCTTTGTGATAAAGAAGTAATAAGTGTAGTAGTGGATAACTACAAGCGTGTACAATTAGGTACAATGGATAAAGCCTATTATTTCAAATATCTTGCACCAATTGTAGATTCTAGCTATTCGAGCTATTTCTTTAGCAATTACAGTGATGTATATCCAGCTTTTGAGTATTTCAGTTTTGATAAAATTGATAGTACTTACAAAGAGCTAATGAATATACAAGATGAATTAATGATGGAGCTGTATAGGTCTGAATACAAATGGGTAGATGTTCGCACGAGAATTTGGGCGAAAGAAATGGAACGTCAAACAGGAGTAGACAAAGTGGTTTGGGTAGGTGCTAACTATTTTACACAATCTATCTATTACGAAGAGTTATATGCTCCGCTTTTTAAAAGAAACGATACTTTATTTGTTTTTGATCATTACAAAGAACAACTGTTTCATCTAGATTTAGATGGTAATAAATTAGATTCTATTCCTATTTTTTATCATTTAAACGAAAGAAAAACAGGGTGGAAAAAATCAATTTTACAAGATAAGGTAACAGGTCAGTTATATACTATTTATGATAGGGCAGGGTATACCTACATTAAACACATTAATACAAGCGACGGAAAAGTAAGTAATTCTCAACGATTACATTTTAGATATGTAGATAAAATGGAAATTCGTAACAATAAGGTTTATTATGTCTATAGACCTTTTGAGTCTGTACAAAAAAAGTTCCTTTATGAAGAAGAACTAAAGTTTGATTTTGATCCTGCTCAAGAAATGCTTCAAGGAGATGATATAGTAAAGAATACCGGGAAATGATCACTGTAACCGTCTAAATACTTTATTCCGCCATAGGTTCTGAAAGGTACTACATTTCCTTTGTAAGTGCTGCGTAAAAAGTTGGGACAAAATATTTGTGCTGAGCCTTTATCGTATGTAAATCCTTTTCGTTTAGTTAGTGTGTTTGATATAAAAATATGATCTAATATACTGTATTCACCTCTGTATGCATGAGTACCGCCTAAATCGTTTAGTTCTTGATTTATTAAAGGCTCTAGTCTTTCTTCTATTTCTTTTACAGAAGTATTTGTCGGAGTATCGTTTAAATCGCCCATCAAAATAATTTTAGCTTTTTTATTCACAGATAAAATAGAGTCTATGTGTTTTTGAGCAGCTCTAGATGCTGTTAAACGATTTGGTTCACTTTCTTTTTGACCGTTTCTTCTACTCGGCCAATGATTAACGTATACGTGCAGTTCGTTTTTACCGTTTTTAAATTTTGAATATAAAATATCGCGCGATGAGTAGCTCTCATGACCAGGTAAAATGTACCGAATTGGTGAAGAATCAACAAGTTCAAGTAAACGATTGTCATAAAGTAAACCACAATCTATTCCTCTAAAATCGAAACTTTCGAAATGAACCACTCCATAATGCTGCATGTTAGAACTCGTCTGAAGTATATCATCTAAAACAAACTTGTTTTCTACTTCTACCAGTCCAACCAATAAAGGAGAGCTGTCTATACTATCGATAACTTGATTAATGTGATTGATTTTTGTGTTGTATCGCTCTTTACTCCAACCTTTTTTATAGGATGGAATAAACTCGTTGTCATTTTTGTTTGGATCGTCTATCGTATCAAATAAATTTTCGACGTTGTAAAAAATAACAGCGTTAGACTGAGAAATTAAGAAACAAGAAAATTGAAAAAGTGTGATAAAAGTGATTGTAATTTTTTTCATGGGCTTTATTTAAAATGTAAATGAGGGGAGGACGGGCGTCCTCTCCCCATTCACTAATCAACCTAACCTAACCACCTAAATCAAGGTAAAGATAGGTATTTTTTTTATTTAACAATTATTTAAGAAAGTTTGTAATTATCATTTTTTTAGTGTTTTAGTCAATTATCTTAAATAATTAACATGACTAAACTCTATTTTTTTTAAGACTGAGCAACGATTAAATTTCTAGTTAATGGTCCGATATTAAATAGTGCATCCAAAATAGATAGGTTAAATTGAAAAGAAATCTTGTCAGCAAACACTTGTATATAAGTTTGATGTTCAAAAACCTGATTTTTTTGATTGAGCACAATTCGATTATCCATGTTACTTGCAAGCGGTTCAAAGTTTGTTTTTGCATTGAAATTTACAGAAAGGTCTAACCATATTTTAACCTTTTCTAAAATGTGCTGATTAAAGTTAAGAAGCGATTCTTCATTAGAAAAAATGAGTTCTTTAATTTCTGGCCCGTAATACCAAAAGTATGGTGCGTGTTTGTAGGCACTTTCAATAGATTTCCAATGGTCTTTTTGCCAATCTTCTACCCGAGCGATACGTATGTCAATCATACTTGAAAGTTTTCCATTTGGTCGGATTACAGGGATGCTTAATGACTGAATACCATTGGCAGTAAGAATTTCAGTTCTATTTCTATACGTTTGTTTTTGGTAATACTCTGCACAATCTATATCTAGCTTTTTTTCTTTTGTTACGCTAGACCAAAAGGCGATATTTCCGAAATAAGTACTAGAAACAGGCACGGATTTATTTTATTAAAGTAAACAACCTATCCCAGCGCACACCTCCGTTTGGATTTTTTGAGAACCAAACCATAGATGCTCTTCCAACAATATGATCTTCTGGTACAAATCCCCAAACTCTAGAATCTGCAGAATTGAAACGGTTATCTCCCATCATCCAATAGTAATTCATCTCAAAAGTATATTCTATAGCTTCTTTGCCATCAATAAAGTACTTACCATCTTTCTCTTCAAAAGTATGCAGCTCATAAGCTGTTATTATACGCTTGTACCAAATCACATTTTTCTCAGTTAAAGCTATTTTATCTCCTTTTTTTGGGATATAGAATTTTTGAAAATTAGATGGATTATTTTGTACATCCGGATGTTTTGGGTAGTAGTTTAAATTGTAATTCTGCTGAGCAGCTTTACTCATAAAATCATAATTTTTCTCTTCTCCATCATCTTTTAGTGTCAGCTTTATAGTTTCGGCTAGCTTTTCATATTCTGTTTTTGTAGCATTTAGATAAAATACATATTCACCATTTTTACTTAAATTATTTGGAGAACTAATTCCACCATATTGTGTGTTGAAAGTGTAAATGTCTCTCGGGTATTCCATACCTAATTTTTCAGTAATGCGTTTTATGGTGCCCCAAGATGTAGGCTCCGTTATGTATTGCAAGTTTTGAAATTCAAAAATAGGAGCAGACTCTCCGTTTACGTAGAGTTGACTATCTTTAATTTCTAGCGTATCTCCAGGAACTCCAACGCAGCGTTTGATATAATTTTCTCTTTTATCTACAGGTCTATAAACAATTCCGTAATGATCAATTATTTTTCCATCGCCTCCGCTAAACGTTCGTTTGTTAATGGCAATTTCTTCTCTAGCTTTACTTTTCCATATTTCTAATTCTGCTATAAAGTTGGATTCGTCTATTAGTTTCCCAGCTTTAATGAATTTCTGAATTTCTGCCTGTAATATCGAGTCCTTGTTTTGAATGTTTTTATAAGTGGAGTCGGCTTGTATGCGTTGACGCAGTTTAACCGCAACCTCGTTGTTTTTTCTTAGTTTAGATGCATTTGCTTCTCTCCACAAACGGAACGCCTCGTTATTTACAATACCGTGGTAATCGTGTCCCATTAAACCATTAGGCATACGAGGATCATAAACTGCAGTATCTCCAGAAGGATAGTTAAACACAACTACATCATATCTGTCAATATCTGAAAACCCGGGTAGGCGTGTGTAAGTGCATTTTTCTAAGCCTGTATATGATTTGATGTTTACCCACGGTATAGTGTTGTGTACTAACGGAAAACTTAAAGGCGTTACGGGTACTTTTGGACCATAAGCTAATTTATTTACAAATAAGAAATCTCCTACTAATAAGGTTTTTTCCATAGATCCAGTAGGAATTTGGAAAGGCTCAAAAACATAAGTTCTAATTGCACTTGCTGCAACTAAGGCAAATAAAACGGTATCTCCCCATTCTTTTATTCTAGTTTTTTTATTCTTTTTCTTGTTTTGTGCTAATCCTAAGGTGTTTGCTAAGATATGACCAAAAATTGGTAGTGATAAGAAAAGTACTACGTGGTCTCCCGCATTCCTTCTTGCTACATCGTCTGCTTTCTCCCAATTGGTTTCATAAATCGGTTGTAGTTTGTCGTCATTTGCAATTTTTGCCATTAATAAAAACGGAAAAAAGATACCTTGTAAGGTTGCTGCTACAGAAAAACCTCCAAATTTTCTAATGTAAGAAACGTTAAAAACCATCCACATCACAATATGAATCCCAGGTATTATCATTAAAAAGGCCCACCATCCTTTTTGTCCGCTAATCTGACTTGCAACATAATAGTTATAACCAGGAATAAGTGCTTCCCATTGTTTTCTTCCTGCCTTTGGAAAAGACTTCAACCACAAAGCTAAATAAGGGTAAACTAGAAAGAAGAGATAAAAATATTTTGCGTACATAATTTAAAATTTTAAAACATCTTGCATAGTGTAAACACCTTGTTTATCTACTATCCATTCTGCTGCTACAACTGCACCAAGAGCAAAACCTGTTCTTTTATGCGCTGTGTGTTCAATTGTTAAGGTATCTATTTCAGATGTATAATTTATGGTATGCGTACCGGGTACATCTGGTGTTCTAATTGCTTTTATTTGTAGTCCGTTTTCAGTTGCATCTTCATCATTCTCTAAACAATATATAGAAGAATAATGCTTGTTTTTGGCTAAGATTCCTTCTGCTAAGGTAATTGCCGTTCCGCTAGGAGCATCTAATTTTTGAGTATGATGAATTTCTTCAATTTCTGCACTATATTCTTTATGTGACTGCATTAAACTAGCCAAATATTGGTTCAGTTTAAAGAACAGATTAACACCAATACTAAAATTACTTGCATGTACTAATCCAGAATTGTGTTTCGCTACTTTTTGAGTGATTTCGTCCAATTGGTTATTCCAACCTGTTGTACCTACAACTGTTGGCGTGTTGCTGTTAATTAATATATCTAAATTAGAAAGTACAGTTGACGGCGTAGAAAATTCAATTGCAACATCTACGGTTTTTAACTTTTCGGCAGACACTTTATTCTTAGAGTCGCACTTTAAGGGAAGGGTATGTCCGCGTTCTAAAGCAATTTTTTCAATTGCTTGTCCCATTTTTCCATATCCAATTAACCCAATTCTCATAAATTTTTTGTCTGTTATGTTGCCTAAGCAACAAAAATAAAAGAATGCTGCAACTTTCTGTTTTATTTAACGAAAATTAAAGGATAAGTGCATACCAAGTGTGTTTGAATTTAAAACGGCGGGTTTTATTTGAAGCGAGAGATCATCTGTAACATCAAAATTTACAAAATGTGCTTCAACTCCTGCGTCTAATATGTTTAATCCGTAAATGATAATAGCTCCAAAAATCATTAAATCTCGATTACGTAGACTTTGGTTGTAAGTAGTAAGTACACCAGAAAGATTAAAGTTCGCAAATTGAGCATCATTGGTCATATTATTTTCTATTCTAAACTCATACTCTGCTCGTGCATCGTTTTTTAATTTATTATTTTCAAGAATAAAATAAGTTGTAATACCTAAGCCTGCATAAATAATTGGAACCTTCCAAAAGGCCTTCTTCTTTCCTTTAGGCATTGCTATATGATTGTAAATTTGGCCTGCACCTGGTAATACAAGGCTGTATAACATTGCTTTTTTAGGTGAGTGCAATGTATCGCCTTGATTTTGGTGTAAAACCGTGGATAAACTATCCTGAGCAGTACCATAAAAAAGGAACGTCAAATAAAATACAACCGTAAGTTGTTTCATTTATTTATTAAGTATTTCTATAATTCGGTTTAAATCCGTCTCAGAGTTAAAATTGATTACTAACTTTCCGCTACCTTGTTTACTTTTTGTAATTTCTACTTTTGCAGCAACCTTATCCCCAAGATATTCTCTAAAGTTGTTTTGTTCCGGACTTATATCAGCAGCTTTACCTTTAATTTTAGGTTCTTCTACTTTGGTCTCCTTGTTTTTAAGAATAGCTTCAAGAGATCTTACCGATAATCCTTCTTCTAAAATTCTGTAATAAAGTTCAATTTGCTTTTCTTCGTTTCCAGCAGAAACAAGTGCTCTTGCGTGCCCCATTGAGATAAGATTATCTCTAACTCCTTTTTGAACTAGGGCTGGAAGCTTTAATAAGCGTAAATGGTTGGTAATTGAAGATCTACTTTTAGCAATTTTCTTGCTTAATTCTTCTTGAGTAAGCGCGCATTCTTCTAAAAGTCTTTCATAAGAAAGGGCAACCTCAATTGCATTTAAATCTTCTCTTTGTATGTTTTCAACCAATGCCATTTCTAGCATCGTTTGATCATTAGCTACACGTATATATGCAGGAACCTCTTCTAATCCTGCGAGTTGAGATGCTCTAAAGCGTCTCTCACCAGATATTAGTTGATATTTATCTCTGCCTAATTTTCTTACGGTTAGCGGTTGTATAATTCCGTGTTCACTAATAGATTGACTTAATTCTTTTAGTGCAGCTTCTTCAAAATGTGTTCTTGGATTAAACGGATTTGCTTCTATGCTAGAAATGGGTAACATAGCGATTGATCCTAAAACTGATTTGTCTGAGATATCTGAGGAAGTAATGTCTGTAGCAGAACTTTCAAGTAATGCGCCTAAACCTTTTCCCAAGGGTGGTCTTTTATTTGTCTTAGAGCTCATTTCCAAGTTTAATTTGTTTGTCGTCTTCGTTAATTTTAGTTGCGTTATTACGCTGTAATACTTCGCGTGCAAAATTAAGATAATTCACAGAACCTTTACTTGTTGCATCATGCATTACGATGGTTTCTCCAAAGCTTGGAGCTTCTCCGAGTTTCGTATTTCTATGAATTACAGTATCAAAGACCAATTCTTGAAAATGTGTTTTAACCTCTTCAACTACTTGGTTGGCCAAGCGTAAACGAGTATCATACATGGTGAGAAGAATTCCTTCAATTTCTAAATCTTCGTTTAGTCTTCCCTGAACAATTTTTATTGTATTCAATAATTTACCTAAACCTTCTAAAGCAAAATACTCGCATTGAACGGGTATCATAACTGCATCAGCTGCCGTTAGAGAGTTTACTGTTATAAGGCCTAAAGATGGAGAGCAATCTATGATAATAAAGTCATACTCATCTTTGATTTTATTTAGTGCCATTTTGAGCATGTGCTCTCGATTGGGCATGTTAATCATTTCTAACTCAGCTCCAACAAGATCTATGTGCGAAGGAAGAATATCTAAATTCGGATTTGCTGTTGCTAAAATTAAATCTTTAGGATGAACTTCATTGACTAAACAATCGTATATGTTTTTATTGTTCTTTGGATCAAATCCGAGTCCAGACGTAGCATTTGCTTGCGGGTCTGCATCAACAATCAATGTTTTATACTCTAACACACCTAAACAACCAGCTAAATTAATCGCTGTTGTGGTTTTCCCAACTCCTCCTTTTTGATTTGCTATTGCAATAATTTTACCCATAAATGACATTTAATGAGGTAAAGATACTTCTTAACCTCTTGTAAAACGGTATAAATACATTAATATTTATCCTCTTTTTAATGTTAATTGATTGTGGATAACTTACTTTAAGTCATCAAAGCTTAATTCTTTAACTTCTTGAGTCGACTTACCGTCTTTATTTGTTTCAGAATTTTTCAATTCTGTAATTTTATCCATGACTTCCTGAAAACCTTCTGTGAACTTTTCAAAATCTTCTTTGTATAGAAAAATTTTATACTTTTGATAAGAAGCTTTTCCGTCATAGGAGGACTTTTTACTTTCAGTGAGTGTTAGATACAAATCATTATTCCGGGTAGATTTAATATCGAAAAAGTAAGTTCGTTTTCCTGCTCTCACGGCTTTCGAGTAAACTTCATCGTTTCTCTCATTTCTAATTCCATCTTCCATAAATAAAGTAATCGTTCTTAGCAAATATTGAAATTTTAATCAATAAATCCAAGTAAAGTGAATAACTCTCTCTGTTGTACTAATTCTATTGCTATATTTATGTAAATGAAACGATTACTACTACTTGTTGCACTCTGTGTAGCCTTGGCGAACTGTATTGAGAAGACTTCTCAACCCACAATTAATCCAAATAAAGATCTTGTAAAGCAGACTACCGATAGCAGTTTTACAACGCTCGTGTCACATGAATCAGAAACATATAAAATAGATAGCTTGGAGCAAGCTTTAATTTCTGCGGGATTAATTGATATTCATACTTTAAATGATTCTATTCTTGTAAGCCTGAAATATAGTACGGCCGATAACTTTATGAAAAGACCACTCTATTCTAATCTCAGAAAGGCTTATTTACAGCCCGAAATTGCTCGGAGTTCAGCAGGAGTTCAGCAGTTTTTATCTAAAGAAGATAGTTCCTTAAGGCTTTTAGTTTATGATGCGGTAAGGCCTATATCTGTTCAATGGCAAATGTGGAAAGGTTTGGATACCTTGCTTGTTTCCAAGCGCGTTAAATTTGTAAGCAATCCAAAAAAATGGCAGTGTTCATAATTATGGTTGTGCGGTTGATTTGACACTCGCAGATCAGTTTGGAAATGCTCTTGATATGGGTGCAGAGTATGATGATTTAAGGCGAATTGCCTATCCGAAGTTTGAGCAGGAATTTTTGTTAAAAGGTCTACTTTCTAAAGAACAGTTAGCCAATAGAGCCTTATTGAGAAGAGTGATGAAGAAAGAGGATTTGTCTGGTATACCAACAGAATGGTGGCATTTTAATGGTCATTCGCGTTCGCGCGCAAAAAAGCGCTACAAAATCATAGAATAGTTCAACTCACAATTATTTCCATTGTAAAATCTCAATTTCTTCTTGCTTTTCTTGTGGATAGCTTTGTTTGATTTTTTTAAATAAAAGACCAAGACTCTGAGCTTTTGAGTTTCTAGGCAAATGGAATCCAACGATAGACCTTGCAGGTTGTTTCCCTTTTAAGGTTTTGATTGAAGGTAATAAGGATGGGTATTGTTTAGCAAAATACTCAGGAAGTAAGGTGTATCCTCCTTTTGCTTTAGCCATATCAATCAATATTTGCATGTTTCCACCTTCATAATCCCAATCTTGCGCTAAGTTTTTCTTGATTTCACAAAAGTTAATCATTTGTGTCCTCAAGCAATTACCTTTACTTAACAGCCAAGGTTGATGTAAGGAAAGGCTTTCTTTGTCTACTTTCTTGCTGTTAATAGTTGGTGCGTATACTTCAATTTTTTCATTAAATAACGGTAATGTTATAAGATTCGATTCGAGAAGTGGACCGGCCATTATACCAGCATCTATTCTTTTAGCTGAAACGGCTTCTAAAAGGTGTTCTGAGTTGAGTTCCTTAACCTTTAGTTTAATGTTGGGTAAAATGACTTCCCAGAAACTATACAGTTTAGGCACCAGATATGCACTAATAGTTGGTATAATACCTAAAACAATTTCCTCTTTAAACTTTCCTTCTTTTTTTGAAATAAATTGAGATAACGCATCAAACGTATTTTCAACTTCTAATAAATAGGGTAGAATTTCTTCTCCAAACGTAGATAATTTGACAGGGTAAGTGTCTCTATTAAATATAGAATATCCCAAGGTGTCTTCTGCTTTTTTAATTTGCATAGATAGCGTTGGTTGTGTTACAAAACTTGCTTCTGCTGCTCGTTTAAAATTAGACTCTCTGTGAACGGACAGTATATATCGAATTTGTGCTTCTGAAATCATATAGATAAAATCTATGTAAATATAGTAATAATAGATTATGTTTAAGTGTTTAAATAGTTTATCTTTGTTTTGAACAAAATCGAATAGTATGAAAACGAGCAAAAAAATGATTAAGGAGTTAAACACTTTATTGGCGACATATCAAATTCATTATCAAAATTTACGTGCCTTGCACTGGAACATAAAAGGGAACAGTTTCTTTGAGATACATGCTAAGTATGAAGAACTGTATTTGAGAACACAAATAATCATTGATGATTTAGCAGAACGTATACTTTCTTTAGATGCACAGCCAATTCATTCATACAATGATTATTTAGAGACCTCTCTTATTGCTGAAAATGAACATATTTCTGATGCAACTGTTGGAATGAAATATGTGTTGAAAGCACAAAAAGAGATTTTAAAGCTAGAGCGTGTTATACTTTCTGTTTCTGGTGAATTAGAAGATGAGGGTACGAATAGTTTAATGTCTGATTTAATTGCAGAAAAAGAAAAAACCAATTGGATGTTTAAAGCATGGATTGGTTAGTTATTAACAAATTGAAGGAATAATTCTCAAAGCAACCTTTAAAAAATAGAGAAATATTAATTTCGTATTTTGAAACAAATTATACAATAAAAACAAATAAAATGTCAGTATTAGTAGGTAAAAAAGCACCTTCATTTTCTGCAGGAGCAGTTGTAAATGGAGGAGAAATCGTAGCAGATTTTTCATTAGATCAGTATGTAGGTAAAAATCCGGTAGTTTTATTTTTCTATCCAAAAGATTTTACTTTCGTTTGTCCATCAGAGTTACATGCTTTTCAGAACAGAATGGCTGATTTCGAAGAGAGAGGTTGTAAAGTAGTTGCTGTTTCTACAGACACAGAAGAATCACACTGGGGATGGTTACAAGTACCTAAAAACAAAGGTGGTATTGAAGGGATTAAATACCCAATTGTTGCAGATACATCAAAAACAATTTCTGATGCTTACGGAGTATTAGCCGGAGATTATGAGTACGATATGGAAGAAGGTTTAGTAGCAACTGGACCTATGATTGCTTATAGAGGTCTTTTCTTAATTGATAAAGATGGAGTAGTTCAACATCAAATTGTAAACAATTTTCCATTAGGAAGAAACGTTGATGAAGCGATTAGAATGGTAGATGCATTGCAATTTTTCGAAGAAAATGGCGAGGTTTGTCCAGCAAACTGGCAAAAAGGCGAGGAAGGAATGAAAGATACTTTTGAAGGAGTAGCTGAATACCTTTCTAAGAACTAAAAAGAATTTAGTCGATTATAAAATCCGAGCAGCTTCAGTTGTTCGGATTTTTTTGTGCTTTTTCATTTCAGACGTTCTTTTTCTTTATGTTTGCTTAAAATTAAAAGCATGGATTTAAACGATAACGTAAAAAGATTAATAGAACGATTAATAATCGTAGTGATGCTAATTACAGGAGGCTACATTATTTATTATTATTGGAACACGCAGGATCTTTACGATTTAAGAAATCTACCTATGAGCGTGATATCAGCCATTATGCTTTACATTATTTGTCAACTCGCCAAACGTTTTTTATTCAAAGAAATGGGTTGGTATGATTGGTTATATTACATAGGGTTAATTTCTGTACTGATGCCTTTATTGTTAAAGCAAGAAACAGGGAATTGGTTAAATTTAGTCACTGATTACGGTTCATTGTTCCTTTTGGTTCCTCCAATATTTGGTGGTCGTGTTATACTTGATAAGCAAAACCGGAAACACTAACTATGTTATTCTTAAGTAGATAGTTGAGTATCCAAGAGTGTAGGCTTTTTTAGTTTATTTTCTTTTCGTGTATTTTTTATATTCGACAACAAATGAAGAGAATGGAAAAACGACTACTTAAGATTGCACTATTAATTTGTTTTTGTTCAAATTTATCTTGGGCTGCAGATGGAGACACTACCATTATTCGATCCCATGATCAAGTGGATATGGTTTGGAATCAGCGCTACACGCAAAAAGCTCTTTTTCCTGACGGCTCTAAAACATACAGGAAAATATTGTTTAGATATGAATTAGGTTGTGCCTCAGGTGGATGCAGTGATTGGGATTATTTGACTATGGCATATATTCAGAAACCAATTACAGACTCCACTTTCGAACGGATTCATCTAGCTAGTTTAGTTACGCCATATGCAAATGGATATTCATCTAACTGGAGTCAGGATTTTGTGCTGGACATTACAGATTATGCAACTCAAATCGTGGGTCAACCAGATTCTGTTGAGATTGGTGTTTGGTACGACGGTTGGTCTGCTGGTTTTTCGGCTACATTCGATTTTATATTTATAGAGGGTACTCCTCCAAGAGATCCTAAAAGAACTATACCGCTATATTATAGCGGATATGGTGGTGGAGCAGAATACGGAAATCCAACTAATTCTATAGAAAATTTCTTAACAGAACAAACGGTAACTTTACTGCCTGGCGAAGAAAGTGCACTCTTACATTTTACAGCTACGGGACATAGTTTTGGACAAGATCCGTGTGCGGAATTTTGTCCTAAATACTACTACTTAAATGTAAATGGTACGCAGGTAGCTTCAAATGGGTTGTTAAGTAACTGCGGAGATAATCCGAATTTTCCTCAACCAGGTACTTGGCTGTATGATAGAGCAGGCTGGTGTCCGGGCGAAATAGCTACACGTTGGGAACATGAATTAACAGATTATATGTCGCCTAATTCTTCAAATACTATAGATATTGATATGGAGGCACACGTGTATAATGGAGGTAATAACTTTGCTCCTAATTATAAGTTTGGTACTGTATTGCATACCTTGGGTGCTCCAAATTTTGAAAACGACGCTGAGTTACTTAAAATCTTATCTCCATCCACTGAATTTGACTTTAATCGCTTTAATCCTACGTGTTCAGATGCAGAGGTAATGATTAAAAACAACGGCGGTACTCCATTAACATCGCTAACCATTAGATATGGTGTTGAAGGAGGGGATGAGGAGACTTATTACTGGACTGGTAATCTAAAAATTGGAGAATCTGAAAGAGTGATTTTACCTTTAAATACAGGAGATTATTTGGGAGCTTCTTCAAATAAAATATTTCATGCAACGGTCGAAAATCCGAATGGACAAACGGATGAATGGGTGCTAGATAACACCTTAAGTTCAACATATGAAACTCCGCTCGTGATGGACCAACAATTTATTGTGCGTCTTTCTACAAACAGCGCTGCAAATGAAACAAGTTATACAGTAATAGACGATAATGGTAATTTGGTTTATTCTAAAGATAATTTAACCAATAATACTCTGTATCAGGATACCTTAGATTTACCTGCCGGTTGCTACAAGTTAGAAGTTTTAGACAGCGGTGGTGATGGTTTGAATTTCTTTGCTAATAATGATGGAAGTGGTTCTATTCAATTGCGTGTTGTGGGTGGAGGAATATACAGAAGTTACAATTCTAATTTTGGAGAAGAGATAACCGAGTATTTCACTACAACTTCTGCACTAAGTACCCAAAACATCAAAAAAGACGATAATATTTACGTTTATCCTAATCCAAGTAATGCACTTGTAAATGTTTTAACAGATTTAACATTTGACAAAATTCTGTTGTACGACATGAACGGAAGGCGTGTTGGTATGACCACTTCTAATAGTATCGCTGTTGACGCCTTACAGAACGGAAGTTACATTTTAGTTATTGAGTACAACGGTAATGCAATAGGAAGAAAAAAGATAAGTGTACAGCATTAGTTGTAAATACTTACTTGACATAAAAAATCCTACAAGCTTTGTTTGTAGGATTTTTTATTTGTTTCTAATAAATTGAGGATTTCAGTTTTTTAATTAAAGATGAGTTCACCTTATTCTCAAAAGTTCGATGCATTAAAAAGCCCTTATTCAATTAAGAATAAGGGCTTACGTTTTATCTAGTATATATTATTTTAAGCAGTAACACCTAAAACTTCTGCCATTTTAGAACCGATAGTTGCAGGAGAATCTACTACATGTATTCCACACTCTCTCATGATTCTTTTCTTAGCTTCAGCGGTATCATCGTCTCCACCAACAATTGCACCAGCATGGCCCATTGTTCTTCCTTTCGGTGCAGTTTCACCTGCAATAAAACCAACTACTGGTTTTGTTCCATTTTCTTTAATCCATCTTGCAGCGTTGGCTTCTAAGTTTCCACCTATTTCACCTATCATTACAATACCTTCTGTCTCTGAATCATTCATTAATAGTTCAACAGCTTCTTTTGTAGTTGTCCCAATAATAGGATCTCCACCAATACCGATAGCTGTTGTGATTCCAAGACCAGCTTTAGCCACCTGATCAGCAGCTTCATAAGTTAATGTACCTGATTTAGAAACGATACCAATTTTACCTTTTTTGAATACGAAACCTGGCATAATACCAACTTTAGCTTCTCCGGCAGTGATAACTCCAGGACAGTTAGGTCCAATTAACGTACAATGTTTATCTGTCAAATATTCTTGAACTGTAATCATATCTTTCACTGGAATACCCTCAGTGATACAAACAATTACTTTAATTCCCGCATTAGCAGCTTCCATAATTGCATCTGCTGCAAAAGCTGGTGGTACAAATATGATTGAAACATTAGCGCCTTGCTCTTGTACTGCTTCGGCAACTGTATTGAATACTGGTTTGTCTAAGTGTTTTTGTCCACCTTTTCCTGGCGTAACACCACCTACAACGTTTGTTCCGTACTCAATCATCTGACCAGCATGGAAAGTACCTTCGCTTCCTGTGAAACCTTGTACAATTACTTTAGAATCTTTATTTACTAATACGCTCATTAATGCAAGATTTTGTCTTTATTATTATAGACACCAAAAATATAGTTTTGAATTTGTTTAGCAAAGGATAAACAGGATTAATTGCGAGGTTTTTGTAAAAAAGATTTTTCTTGGAAATGTTTAGGCAAAAAAGTAGGGTAAGCTACTCACATCGCACCGCTACAACCTAATACCCTTGCTGCATTCCTGCCCTGGGGGAGTCAAAGGGAGCTGGTCGTATGAGACTTACCCTGGCGCAAAAGTAGTAACTTTATTTTATCCTACAAGCAGAAGTGTGCTAAAATGTAGAAAATTTATTTTACTTCGTTTATTTTCTATAACTAAAGGCTTTTAATGAAAAAAACCGCAAGCAAATATTGCTTACGGTTTTTCTTTTTGCTTTAATTTTTTTACTCGTCTTCTAACACAGCTCTTAGCTTTTGTCTTAATTGTCTGTTGTACGTTTCCATCATGTATTTAAAATAGTTAGGAGTACTTTTTGCAATTAGTTTTGTGTATTGTTTTAATCGAGACTCTATGTGTTCTTGCAATCCTTCCATTATCTCCAAGCCATCATAAAAATCTGTAGCTTTATCTTTAATTGCTTCAAAATGATTTTCTATAGAAATATCTACTGCTTTCTTACCCGGTAAACCTTGATCTACACAGTCTTCATATACTACTTTCATTCTAAATTTATTAAGAATAGCCATGTCTACTCTTACTTGTAAGCGCTTAGGTAGTTCATAGGCAACCTCAAACTCTGAATCATCGTGTCCTGCTAATTTAGATTCCAAAAATCTGTCGGGAAACAAGAAGGCGTCTTGCCAGTTGATGTAGTCTTGCCATAATCCGAATCGACGAACATTATTACCCAAATCAATTAGTTTGAATTGATCTTTACCGGGTAATTTTCTTGAACCTCTACCAATCATTTGATGATAGAGTGTAAGAGATCGTGTAGCTCTATTTAAGATAATAGTCTGAACAGTTGGTTCGTCAAAACCAGTGGTTAAAATACCTACAGAGGTAAGTATAGCATTAGGTGTATACTTAAACCAGTGTAACGTTTCTTTCCTATCTTTGTCTGAGAATGTACTGTCTAAATGTTTTATTTTAAATCCTCTTTTTTCAAATGTTTCTTTTACACGAATAGAAGTTTCAATACCAGAATTAAAAATTAAGGTTTTTGTACCAACAGCAACTTCTTCATATGCAAAAAGAAGCTTTTCTTGCATAAAGTAGTTACCGTAAACCATTTCAGAACTAGAAACGGTAAAATCGCCGTTGGTTCCTATTTTTAATCCGTGTAGATTTACGTCATACGTAAAGGTTTCAGCATCTGCTAGATATTCTTTTTCGATTAAAGACTTAATACTCTCGCCAACAAGTAACTTATCATAATTGTCATTCAACGGTAGCGCTTTGTTAGAAGATAATGGTGTAGCGGTTACTCCCAATATGTTTGCTTCTTGGTAATAAGCAAATATTTTTCTAAAACTGTTGTAGTGCGCCTCATCAACAATTACTAAACCTACATTTTTAATAAAGTTAGAGTCATCTTGTAAGCGGTTGTTAAGAGTTTCAACCATTGCAATAAAGCAGTTGAACTCATCTTGGTCGTCTAGTGTTTTAACTTCACTATTTATTATTTTGTTCGAAACTCTAATTGCTTTTAACTGCTTACTTGTTTGTACAGAAAGCTCTATTCTGTGTGTAAGAATTAAAACTTTTTGATTTCTGTCTTCTATAAACTTTTTAGCAATCTCTGAAAAAATAACCGTTTTACCTCCACCTGTTGGGAGTTGATACAACAGGTTGAAGTTCTTTCCATTTTCGTTTAACGCTTTTGTTATGTCGTCTACCGTTTTCTGTTGAAAAGGGTAGAGGGTTTTGGGCTCGAAAAGTGCTTCGTCTATCATCTGTTTGCTTCAAAAATTGGGGTACAAAAGTACGCTTCTTTTCGTGAACAAAAAACTTTAGACTGATTTATTAATGAAAATGAAGGGTTTTGCCAATAATTTTAAACAACCCAGAGATTTTGTGCTTGAATTCTTAACTTTTGTAATGTTACAAATATTACATCGACTAAGCACATAAATTGTTATTTTTGCCAACTTAAAATAAGTCGAAAATACAAGCATAAAATACAAAAAGATCATGAGTGATATAGAAAAAGTTTCATGTTTAATTATTGGTTCAGGACCAGCAGGATATACAGCAGCAATATATGCAGCACGTGCAGATATGAAACCTGTTTTGTATCAAGGTATGCAGCCGGGCGGACAATTAACAACAACAAACGAAGTTGAGAATTTTCCTGGGTATCCGGATGGAGTAACAGGACCAGCAATGATGGTAGAACTGCAGAAGCAAGCAGAACGTTTTGAAACAGATGTGCGTTTTGGTTTTATAGAAAAAGTAGATTTTTCTGGCGAAGTGCATAAAGCTTGGGCCGAGGATGGCAAAGAAATTCATGCAGATACAATTATTATCTCTACTGGAGCTTCTGCCAAATATTTAGGATTAGAGTCTGAACAAAAATATTTAAAGCTTGGAGGAGGTGTCTCTGCTTGTGCTGTTTGTGATGGTTTCTTTTATAAAGGTCAAGAAACTGTAATTGTAGGAGCAGGAGATTCTGCTTGTGAAGAAGCACATTATTTATCTAAGTTATGTACTAAAGTTACAATGTTGGTGCGTAGAGATGAGTTTAGAGCGTCTAAAATTATGGCTGAGAGAGTTGCTAAGACACCAAATATCGAGATCTTGTTTAATACAGAAACAGAAGAAGTTATTGGTGACGGACAAGTAGTTACTGCTGTTCGTGCTAAAAACAATAAAACAGGAGAAGAGATTACAATTCCAGCTACTGGTTTCTTCGTAGCAATTGGTCATAAGCCAAATACAGATATTTTTAAGGACTACTTAAATTTAGATGAAACAGGATATATTAAATACGAAAAGGCAGGAACATCTTTAACCAATGTGCCGGGAGTATTTGTTGCGGGTGACGCAGCAGATAAAACTTACAGGCAAGCAATTACTGCTGCTGGTACAGGATGTATGGCAGCATTAGATGCCGAAAGATACTTAGCTGCTAAAGGACACTAAGAATAGATTAATATATGTAAAAGTTCTATCGTATTTGCGGTAGAACTTTTTTTGTGCTTTTAATTTTTTTGAGATTATTGTAACTTTTCTCTTTTTCAAGTTACTTATACTTGTAGGAATCAGAGAGACCATGTCAAAACAAAAACGCTTTTAATAAAGCCAAACCCAACCAACAAGCGTGGACAGAAATGCTTGGAGGAGGTGTTGATGATATGACAGATATGTATTTCTCTCATCCAGCTTTTGCCCAATACCCAGTAAACAACATTTCCGTTGAAGGTGCTCAAATGTATTGCGATTGGTTTACACAGAAAGTGAAACAAGAATCAAAAGAAGTCATAACACGTTTCCGTTTACCTTCTGAGAGCGAGTGGAAATATGTTGCCTCAGAAATGGGTAGTTTAACAAAGTATGCATGGGAAGGTCAGTTTTTAAGAAATGCTAAGGGATGCTACCTTTCCAATTTTTATGCAGGTACCGAAAGTGATACTGTAGAGAATAATTATCAAGCTGATGGCGGAATGTTTACGGTAAAAGTAGATAGTTACTTTCCAAATTCCATGGGTGTTTACTCGATTTCTGGGAACGTTGCGGAAATGGTTGTTTTATCTGATGTGGATGAGTTCGGTTTATTAGGAGGGAGTTTTTTAAGCAGTGCAGAGGAATTATTGATTTTTTCAGCGCCAAAGTCAATTTTAATTCCTTCTGGTAGTCCAGATGTTGGGTTTAGACCAGTTCTTACTTTTGTGAAAGAGCGTTGATTTTTATTATCTTGTGACATGATTAGATTTTATCTCTTAATTAGCTGTTTTGCTGTTTTAGTTAATTACTCAGGTACAAGCTTATTTGCGCAATGCAGTTTACCAAGTTCCTCCGTTTTGGTTTCCAATTCAGTTTGTGCTGTGCATGTTTATAAAAAAGACAAGCACCTAGAAGAAGAAGATGGAAGTCTTTCAAAGTCTAAAAAGTTAGATCAAACACCTCATTTACTAACTACTTATTTTATAGGTGTAAATGGAAGAATAGATTCTCTATACAGATATTATAATGATTCGCTTAAATATGAAAAAACACTATTTTCTTTCGATAGAGAAGGAAGTTTGTGGGAGTTTAAAACAGTTAAGCCAAATGGACAGATAGATGCTCAAACAATCTTAGAACAAATACCAAGTTTTGGTAAAGAGCTAAGAAGATACAATCAGAATATTTTGACCAGCTACGTAAAGATTAACGAAGACGGAGTTATAATTGAATCAAAGTATTTTCAATGTTTTAAACCCAAGTCGGTTTATGTTAAAACTTACTGGGACTTAGAAACTAAAACAAAGACAGAGTCAGTCTATGAAAATGATACTTTAATTCGTGAAGAAGCTTATCACTGGGTTACAAATAAAGATGTTCCTACTCATTTTGTTTACTATCAGTCTAAAGTGAATAAACCGCATGCTGATATGTTTGTGGAGCAACAAGAATATTATGTAGATAAAGATGGCAGTATTCTATCTGAAAATAAGGGACTATTCACAGATCCTTTTCATTCCTACAATTACTACAACTGGTATTCTCGGTTTGAGGGTATAGTCCATCCTTATGAGAATTGGTTTCGTTTAAATACACTTGTTAAAGAACAAGAACACAAAGAAATCATAGATTTTGAAGGAACCAGTTTGGTTAGTGCTTATTTGTTTAAATATGACTTCAATTAAAACTAAGGTTAAAAAACAGATTAGTTCTACTTTATAAAACGAATATTTTTAAGGTTGTAATCGAATTAGTTTAAGATCTAATCATCTCATTCTCTACATAATAATTGTATAAAATAAATTAATCTTGTACATTTGCACTCCCTTTTAGGGAAATTCTGTCGTTAATCCAGGTTTAAGCGACTGATTTTTAACTTCTTTTGAGTTTTTCTGGATTGCTCAAAATACAATTAATTACACGCCAAGATGGCTGAAAACAAAATTACAGAGCAGGGATCTGCTGATTTCGATTGGGAAGCGTTAGCAAATGACGGTTATTCAAACGTAGAAAAAGCTGAGTATGCAGATACATACGAAGCAACATTAACTTCTGTTCAAGAGAAAGAAGTTGTTAAAGGAACTGTTGTAGCAGTTACTAAAAAAGAAGTTGTTGTTAACATCGGTTCAAAGTCTGAAGGAGTTATTCCTATCAACGAGTTCCGTTACAACCCAGAATTAAAAGCTGGTGATGAGGTAGATATTTTTATCGAAACGCAAGAAGATAAGTCTGGACAGTTAGTTGTTTCGCACAGAACTGCTCGTATGCACTCTGCGTGGATCAAAGTTAACGATGTACTTAAGACAGGTGAAGTTATTACTGGTTTTGTTAAATGCAGAACTAAAGGTGGACTTATCGTTGATGTATTTGGTTTAGAAGCATTCTTGCCAGGTTCTCAAATTGATGTTAAGCCTATCCGTGATTACGATGTGTATGTTGGAAAGAACATGGAATTCAAAGTTGTGAAAATCAACCAAGAATTTAGAAATGTTGTTGTTTCACACAAAGCACTTATCGAAGCTGAGCTTGAAGAACAAAAGAAACAAATTATTTCAGGGCTTGAGAAAGGTCAGGTTCTTGAAGGAACAGTTAAAAACATCACTTCTTACGGTGTATTCATCGATTTAGGCGGTGTTGATGGTTTAGTTCACATTACAGATTTATCTTGGGGTAGAGTTAATCACCCAGAAGAGATTGTAGAATTAGATCAAAAATTAAACGTTGTAATTCTTGATTTTGATGATGATAAGAAAAGAATTGCATTAGGTCTTAAACAATTACAACCACATCCATGGGATGCTTTATCTACAGAATTAGCTGTTGGAGACAAGGTTAAAGGTAAAGTAGTTGTTTTAGCTGACTACGGAGCGTTTGTAGAAATCGCAGCTGGAGTTGAAGGATTAATTCACGTTTCTGAAATGAGCTGGTCACAGCACTTAAGAACAGCACAAGATTTCTTAAACATCGGTGATGAGGTAGAAGCTATAATTTTAACGTTAGACAGAGAAGAAAGAAAAATGTCTCTTGGTATCAAGCAATTAATGCCAGATCCATGGGAAGGAATCGATACACGTTACCCTGTTCAATCTAAGCACAATGCTAAAGTTCGTAACTTTACTAACTTCGGTGTGTTTGTTGAATTAGAAGAAGGCGTTGATGGACTAATCCATATTTCTGATCTTTCTTGGCAAAAGAAAATTAAGCACCCATCTGAGTTCTGTAAAGTAGGAGATGCAATGGATGTTGTAGTTCTTGAAATTGATATGGACAACAGAAGAATTTCTTTAGGTCATAAGCAACTTGAAGAAAATCCATGGGATGTTTTCGAAACTTTATTCGGAGAAGGTTCAGTTCACCAAGGAACAATTGTTGAGCAAAAAGATAAATCTGGAATCGTTGCATTACCATACGGTGTAGAAGGAATTTGTCCGGCTAAACATATGCGTAAAGAAGATGGTTCTAACGCAAAAGTTGACGAAACTTTAGACTTTAAAGTGATAGAGTTTAACAAAGACGCGAAGAAAATCGTTGTTTCTCATGTTAGAACTTTCGAAGAAGGAGAAGATAAGCCAACTACACGTTCTACTGGAAACAGAAAAGGTGGAGGAGGAAACTCTAAAGCAGTTGAAGCAAATAACAAAGGGAACGAGAAATCTACTCTTGGAGATTTAGATGCTTTAGCAGCGTTAAAAGATAAGATGGAAGGAAAATAATCAGTAAGATTATCTCTCAATATTTTAAAAGCGAATCCGTAAGGGTTCGCTTTTTTTATTCCTCTTTTTATCACACTAGTTTAATGCTACTTATTTACATCATTTTTTGTATATAAACAGATAGGCGATATTTGAAGCTAAATGATTTAATAGCCTAATAAGCATTAAGTAAACCTTAATTTACAAATGTTGTAAATTATGATTGGTCCTGCAATAATTCTTATAATTCTTGGAGTTTTGATAAAAAATGGTAAAATGTATTGGTTAATTTCTGGCTACAATACGATGTCTAAATCTGAGCAAGAAGCTTACGATATTGAGGCATTAGCAACGCTGTTTAGAAATGTGATGTTTGTAATGGCTTTTATATTATTGTCCGGATACTTATTATCTAAGCTAATTGATAATTCTCAAATTCGAAATTATGCTTTATGGATAGCTGTATTATTTGGAGTACCCTACTTATTGATTCAATCCAATTCTAAGAAATACAAAAAGAAGTAATAAAAATAGGAGATTAAGAGATTTGACAAAATAATAAGGCGCAAAAGTAATAGTAATTACTTTTATCTAGGAGAAGTAGTGTTATTCTTCATTTTACCAGTTGATAGTTGCTTTAACATACCTTTAAATATAAAAAAATGAAAAGGAATCATTAAATACCAATATAATCTTCCAAGTAAACCTTTGGGGCGGAAAGTAACTTCTTGTGAAAGATAATTTTTTCCGTCTTTTTTAATAAAGTTAAACTCTAACCATCCATCGCCCGGTAGTTTCATTTCAGCAAAAAGTAAAAGGTGTCCACCTTTTTTATTTGAATCAAGTACACGCCAAAAATCAAGGGCATCACCACCACGTAATTTGCTTGCGTTTCTTCTACCTCTCCGTAAGCCAACACCACCCACTAATTTGTCAATGTAACCTCTAATTTTCCATAAAAAAGTTGCATAATACCAACCATTTTCACCACCAATAGACCATACTTTGTTTTTAACATTGTCAAGAGGAACTTTGATTTCGCGCTGTTGTACTTCTTTAAAGCATCCAAATTTTGGAGGGGTTGGTAAATCGTGTTTGATATTTTTGAAATATCCACTGATAAATGAATCTTTCCAACTGCTGGTTACTTCGTCTTGTGCGATTTTATCAAAAGCACGTGCCAAGGCTTGATTAAATGTAAGCGGGGTAATGTTTAATATTTCATTTACTTTATTATTTTCTCTAACTACCGGAATAGACATACTTTCTACCAAATGCTGCGCAAGAGAATAGCTAGTACTTGTAACAAAGTAGAGCCAATATGAACTCAGTTTTGGGGTCATAATGGGTAAAGTGATAATCCATCTCTTTAATCCTCTTTGTTTTGAAAATTTTAAAAGCATTTCCTTATAAGAAAGTATTTCGTCTCCGCCAATATCGTATGTTTTACCAATAAATTCTTCGTGTAATATGCACCTCGTGAGTATTTGAATTACGTCTGCAATTGCAATAGGTTGACTAATTGTATTTAGCCATTTCGGGGTAATCATAAACGGAAGCTTTTCTACAATATCGCGCATAATTTCAAAAGAAGCACTTCCCGAACCTAAGATTATTCCGGCCCTCAATATTGTACAAGGTAAGTGTGATGAGTTTAAAATGTTTTCGACGTTTTTTCTACTCTGTAAATGCGGACTCAAATTTTCTTCATTACTAATTCCACTCAAGTAAATTATTTGTTGGCATTTTGTTTTTTTGATGCGATTTAAAAAGTCTTTGGCAACAGATTTTTCTTGTTCTTCAAAGTCCTTCCCTTCACTCATAGAGTGGAGGAGATAGTACGCAGCATCAATATTGTCTGGAAGTGGATCTCCGGTATTCGGTTCTGAAAAATCAATTTCGTAAGTTTCTATTTGTTCGTGTTTCAAATAGTTTTCATCAAACCTACTTTTGTTTCTTACAGTGCATAGAATGGTGTGTCCTTCTTTCAAAAGTACAGGTATTATTCTACTTCCTACATATCCGTTGGCGCCAGAAATTAATATTCTCATAAAAAATAAACACGCAGAATACAGAATAGTTTGAACGAAATCATACGCATAATGCGTTAAGATTTATATCTTCGTTTTTTATGAATATTTTTCTAACGTTAGACTATGAGTTGTTTTTCGGAAACCCTACAGGTTCTGCTGAGAAATGTATGCTTCAACCTACAGAAATACTTAGAAAATTATCTTTGAAATATAATGCTCCTATGACTTATTTTGTAGATGTAGGATACCTTATAAAACTAGAAGAGTATAAAAACGAAAACAAAGAATTAGCAATTACTTTTAATCAGATAATTTCGCAGTTAAAACAACTGTTAAGAGAAGGAAATGATGTTCAACTTCATATTCATCCGCATTGGGAAGACTGTACCTATGAAAACGGAGCGTGGAATATGGTAACACATTTGCACTATAAGTTATCTGATTTCTCCGAGTTTGATGCAGAGAAAATTGTTATTAAATACAAAACAAAGTTAGAACAGTATATTGGTACGTCGGTTCATAGTTTTAGAGCTGGAGGTTGGTGTATACAACCTTTTAATCATGTTAAAGATGTGTTTGAGAGCCAGGGTTTAAAGTACGACTCTACTGTTTTTGAAGGAGGTTTTTTTAAGTCTGAACATTATTATTTTGATTTTAGAAATGCACCAAAAACAGGTCGATATTCGTTTTCTACAGATATCACAAAAGAAGACAAATCCGGAGCTTTTACAGAAATTCCAATTATGGGAATGCGCTACTCACCACTTTTCTATTGGAAATTGTACGGATTTGGTAGATTAAAACCTTCTAGACATAAAATGATTGGAGATGGAAATTTTATTGCGCAACCTGGTAGAAAGCAAAAACACCTCACTAAAAGTACTTGGAATCATGTTGCTATGGATGGATATTTTGCTTCTAAGTTAAAACGCGCAACCAAAATCGCCGAAGGTCAAAATAGATCAGATATGGTTGTGATTGGTCATCCAAAAGGAATGACGCATTATGCTTTTGAACAAGTTGAAAAATACCTCAAAAACACCACTAATAAGCACTTGTTTAAAACGTTTAGAAATCAATAATGCTGTATACTAAAGAAGAAATAGATTTTGAAGAGTGGGATAATTTTGTTTTAAAACAAGAAGGTACTATTTTTTCAACAACATCCTATTTACAAGCGTGTTCAGAAAATTGGATGGTTTATTGGGAGAAAGAGAACCAATTTGGCATTGCTTTACCTTACACAGAAAAATTAGGCGTAAGAACCCTTTATCAACCCTTTTTTAGTCGTTATCAAGAATTTTTAGGACAAACCAAAGATTTAAATAATGTGCTTAATACGCTTAAGGTTCACTTTAAGAGAAGTTTGGTAGCCCTTCGGGTAGCAAATATAAAAGAAGAGGTAGCTGCATATACGCATCAAGTAATAGAGAAAAAAGACAGGCAACTTTCAACAAATGCAAAAAGGCAAATTAAGAAATTTCTAAAAAATGAATATACTTTAACCGAGGAGGTTGAAAGCGAAAAACTTATACTACTTATCAAAACAGAATTAAGCAAAAAGTTAGCTGTTTTTTCAGGTGCTCAAGCTAAAGTGTTTGGTAAATTAGTAAACGAATTACAAAGTAACGGATATTTAAAGGCAAAAGGAATAATTAAGAAGTATGAACTAGTGGGTGGAGTGTTCTACATGGATTTTGGTGATAGAGTAATCTATCTAAAAGGAGCTTGCAAACAGCAGGTTAAGGAAGATGGCGGTATGTATTATCTATTAAATACAGTTATTGAAGAAACACTGTCAAACTACAAGTTATTCGATTTTGGAGGTTCTCGTGTTGAAAACGTTAGAAACTTTAATAAAAAATTAGGCGGTGTAGATCAGAAATACCTGGCTATCCATTGGGATAATTCTCCAATTTGGTTTAAACTCGCACAAAGAATAAGAAAATGGATAAAAAAGTAATGTTAATAACCGGCGCTAGTGGTGCCTTAGGTTCTGAAATTGCACACTACTTTTCAAATGAGTCTGTAAAACTGGCCCTACATTATAAAACAACACTGCCAAAAGAGTCAGAAGGAGAGGATTGTAAGCATTTTAAGGCCGACTTAACGAATGAATCTGAAGTTGAAAAGCTTATTTCTGAAGTAATCAATGAATTTGGTAGAATTGACTATGTGATTAATAACGCAGGAGTATCTAAAAGTGCAATTTCTTGGAAGACAACACAAGCAGACTGGCAAGAAACAATAGGCGTGAATCTGACAGCTCCATTTTTAGTGACTAAGTACGCCGTGCCTGAGTTGCGAAAACAAGTTAGCGGTAGAATCATAAATATTAGCTCTGTGGTAGCCCAAACTGGATATGTAGGTACAGTTGCGTATGCTGCTTCTAAGGCTGGTTTGATAGGAATGACAAAAACATTGGCAAAAGAACTTGCGCCATTTAAAATTACTGTGAATGCTTTAGCTTTGGGTTACTTTAACAAAGGTATGATTGATGATGTTCCAGAAGAGTTACAACAATCTATAATTGAAAGTGTTCCATTAAAAACACTTGGACATCCAAGAACAATTAACAAAATGATCGCTACGTTGATTTCAGAAGAAGGAGACTTTATAACAGGACAAACACTTAATTTAAATGGCGGATTATTCTAAAAAAATTGTCATTTTAAAGTGAAATAACTAAATTTACGCTAATATTATTAACATGAGTACGAGAGCTAGACAAATTTTTAGAATCATTTTAGGAGCAATTATTATTTCAGGATCTTTATACATCTCTCTAAAGTTCTTATTTAAAGGTAGTCCTATTATGAAAATTTTCACGCTTCTACTCAATGTTGCCATTACTTATTTAACAGTAGATACATTACTCAAACAAAATAAAAAAGACAAATATGGAAAGTAACAAATTAATTAGATTGGTAGCAATAGGTGTAGTTTCCTTTGTAGCCATTATCATTTTCTTTAATTCTTGGACAGATGTAGATCCAGGTCAAGAAGGATTTGTGTATGAACCTTATGGAGATGGTGTAGACACAAGTTACACGTATTCGGAAGGAACGCAGTTTATTGCGCCCTGGAATGAGATGATTACTTATAACGTTCGTCAGCGTTCTAAAAATTACAAATCCGCGGTAATGGATAAAAATGGTACAAATGTTACACTTGATATCTCGGTCAATTTTCATGCATTGAAAGGAAAAACATCAAAATTACACCTTCTTCATGGAGAACGTTATGATGAGTCTTTTATAGATCAGAAAGTAAAAGGAGCTATAAAAGATGTTATCGGTAGATATACATATGTAGAGGTGTATTCAACAAAAAGAGAATCGTTAGAACAAGAAATTGAGAAAATTTTAGACGAGGATTTTAATGGAAATTACATTGCATTAGATTTTGTTGAAATTGCTGACGTAGATTTGCCGGAGAACATAGCTGAAGAGATTACGGTTAAAGAAACGCAAAAACAAAAAAATCAAACGGCAAAAGAAAAGCAAAAAGAACAAGAGTATTTAGCCAATGCAAGAATAGAAAAAGCAAGAGGAGATAGTGCACTTATTATATCTGCAAAGTTTAAAGCAGATGCAATTAGATTAGAAGCAGAGCAAATTGCTAAAAATCCGCAGTATATTGAATTAAAAAAATGGGAAAAATGGAATGGAGACGGTTCACCATACGGTGAAGGAAACGTTTTTGGGAATAATTCTGTAGGAATTTTGAAGCAAAGATAATCGTATATAAACACCTTTATTTAATGAGGTTGAGCTGTTTAGGCTCAACCTTTTTTTGTTCTATTTTTTTAGTTCAGATAACTTTATAAAAAAAACTGTCGTCTATTTTACAAGAAATCAAAAACACTTAAAAATCAATTTCACTAAAATCTACATTATGAAATCACTTATCTCATTAATCACATTTTTACTTTTAGCGGTGTCTGGTCGGACCCAATGCAACCTTTCTTTTAATTGGTGTACTAATTCCTCTAACACAATAGCGCTAGAAAATACTTCCAGTACAACAAATACTGTTTTTCAGCTTGTACAATACGGACAAACACAAGTATATACAACTCAAACAACTTCGGCAATTCTATCACCAGGTCCTGCTCAAGTTTGTGTGATTTCTCTAGATTCTAATTGTTATCAGCAGCAATATTGTGAAACCGTTAATTTCGATCCAAATCAAACTACTTCTAATTATCAAACAAGTTTTTCTTACATCGATTTAGGGAATGGAGTTATTGAATTTACAAATCAATCTACGTCTACCACAGGTTCTTTTAATTGGAATTTTGGAGATGGAAATTTTGGGTACGGTGCTACAACAGTTACAAATACTTACACGCAACCCGGTTGGTATGCGGTCTGTTTAAGTACTACAAACGCTTGTTTTGTTAACAATTACAGTACGTGCGATAGTATTTATGTAAGTCCCTTTACTACAGTTCCTTCTCAAACATCTTTTGATTATACCATTGATGGATATACGATTAATGTAAACAATACATCAACCGCAGATTCTTC
>Ga0209138_1000184_pt1 | contig 65187 bp, 59 predicted proteins | sample SaaInl3SG_22_DNA_FD_184645 | JGI IMG/M metagenome (GOLD analysis project Ga0209138, IMG submission 184645) | Marine microbial communities from expanding oxygen minimum zones in the Saanich Inlet - ESP_153SG_22_DNA (SPAdes) (version 2) | ecosystem: Environmental > Aquatic > Marine > Intertidal...
TGGGGGAGAGGGTTTGGGAGTGCAAGGGCAAGCAGCACGCGATCAGGGCAACTCCGAGCGAGGTCAAGGCAGAAGCAAGGTGATTCATGGATGCATGAAGTTTGATGAAACAACCTCTCGTCGCGCGCAAAGGTTGACTTCCTCAGCGCAAAGAGAAAGGAACAAATGCCACCTCGTCCAGCCCCAAAACGCTTCCGTTCTCCGTGGGAACAAAGCCGCTTCGGACATGGGCACCGTTGGCGTAGATGCCGCCTTGGGTGCTGACTTCCATTTCGTCGCCAGCGAGGGTGGTGTGCGCGTCCTTGAGTTTGAAGTCGTCGTAGGTCATGACGATGGGGAGCACGTGGTGAGAGACAAACGCATCGAGCTCCTCTTGGTTCCCCTGGCGCAACATCATTTTCCACGCGTCAAACGATTCGAAGGCGTCGTTCGTGGGGCAGAGCAGGGTGACTCCGCTTCCGTGAATCGTCCGGCTGTGGCTCGAGGCTTTCACCAACTGCCCAAAAATCGAGAAGCGCTCCGTGCTGATGACGTAGCGGTAAGGGCTGAGTTTGTTCTCGACCGTCACTTTGTTCATCTCTTGGAGCCGCTGGGCGTCCTCTGTCCGGCGATCCATGCTTTGCCGCCCAGCTGGACTGACTTTTTTTACGGGATCGGGGAGGGATGTGGCCTCGGGAGTGGAAGTGCTCGATCCGCAGCCGGCCATCGCCAGCGCCAAGACCATAAGCGGAAGAAGACGTGCGCGTTTCATGAAGGGCAAGGTACAACTCAGCCCGGGCTTCGTGGATGATTTGTGAACAACGGTCCTGAGCGAGAAAAGGCGGGTTGCGTAGCTTTGTCAGCGAGGATGCAATGATCAAACCTCGAACATGAAACACGTTGGAAACACACCCTTCGACGCGCGTTTGGATGCCGTCGGACTCGAAGGAGTGGGCCGAGCCCACTGGAACCTTCCACCTGCCAAACTCATTTTGCAAACCCTTCTTCGTGGCGAAGGTGTGCTGACCAATCAGGGAGCACTCGCCATCGAAACGGGAACGTTCACCGGCCGATCCCCCAAGGATCGGTTTTTGGTTCAGGACGTTTCCACGGAGCAACGAGTGGATTGGGGGGGCATCAACCAACCGATGACGTCTGAGGCGTTCCAAAATCTTCTTCAGGACGTGCAATCCCACCTCGACGGGAAGAGCGTGTTCGTGAAAGATGCCGCCGTTGGGGCGGACTCGAGGTACCGCATCCCAGTGAGGGTGGTCGCCGAGAAAGCGTGGTCTTCGCTGTTTGTCGACAACATGTTCATCCGGTTGTCAGACGAAGAGCGGTGGGTGGCAGAACCGGAGTGGCACGTCATCTGTGCTCCGAGTTTCAAAGCCGACCCGTCGCGTCACGGATGCCGCCAAAGCAACGTCAGCGCCATCGATTTCACCCGCAAAATCATTGTTGTGGCTGGTTCTGGGTATACGGGGGAGATCAAGAAAGGCATGTTCTCGGTGATGAATTACATCCTTCCTGTGGATCACGGTGTGCTGCCCATGCACTGCTCATCCAACATGGGGAAAGAGGGAGATGTGGCGGTGTTCTTTGGGTTGTCAGGAACAGGCAAGACCACGTTGAGCAGCGACCCCAACAGGCAGCTCATTGGAGACGACGAGCATGGCTGGACCCAAGACGGGGTGTTCAACATGGAGGGCGGTTGCTATGCCAAGACCATTGACCTGAGCCCTGAAGGTGAACCAGAAATTTTCCAGGCCATTCGCTTTGGAGCCATGTTGGAAAACATCGGCTTTCACGAGGACGGCATCACGCCCAATTTTGAGGACGACACGATCACGCCCAACACCCGTGTGAGCTACCCCATCCACCACATTCCAGGAGCCGTGGCCTCTGGGAAAGGAGGACATCCCACCGACATCTTTTTCTTGACGTGCGACGCGTTTGGCGTGTTGCCTCCGCTTGCACGGCTCGACAAGGGCCAGGCCATGTACCACTTCTTGTCGGGTTACACGGCCAAGGTGGCTGGGACCGAAGCAGGCGTGGTGGAACCCCAAACCACGTTCTCCGCATGTTTCGGCGCTCCATTCTTGCCTCTTCACGCCACGGAGTATGCCCGGATGCTTGGCGAACGGATGACGGAACACGGTGTGCGTTTGTGGCTTGTGAACACGGGTTGGACTGGAGGAGGCTACGGATCAGGGAGCCGGATGAAGCTGGCCTACACACGCGCCATGATCTCCGCTGCGCTTGAAGGAAAGTTGGATGCGGTGGAAACCAAAACCCATCCGGTGTTTGGTCTCGAAGTTCCCGTGGCCTGCGACGGTGTTCCGTCGGAGTTGTGGAATGTTCGCGGAACGTGGTCAGATCCGCAGGCCTACGATGAAGCCGCTCAGGATTTGGCCGAACGCTTCGCGGCGAACTTCGAAACCTTTGAAGCTCAAGCGACCGAGGAAATGAAAGCAGGGGCCCCCAAATTGACCGCGTCGCAAGACATGTGATCTCCGCTTGCCATCCTCCCGGCAAGGGGTACCTTTGAAGGCCATGCATACGTGCTTTCATCCCGACCTGCGTGAAGGATTGATTCCCTTGCCGGAAGACGAGGCCATTCACGTGGCACGCGTCTTGCGGATGCAGGTGGGCGATGCCGTGCGGTTGGTTGATGGGCAAGGCGCGGAAGCGTTGGGCACGTTGGCGTCGGTGTCCAAACGTGCCGCTGCGGTTCGCATTGAAGGCATTCACCGTGACGGTGAGAGGCCTTCAGGTTTGATTTTGGTTGTTGCCCCCACCAAACACACCGACCGCTTCGAGTGGCTTCTCGAGAAGGCCACGGAACTCGGGGTGGAAGAAATCCTTCCCGTGTGGACCGAGCGGAGCGAGCGGAGGGTGGACAAGCACGAGCGCTGGGACAAGGTCTTGGTTGCCGCCACCAAGCAATGCGAGCGTCGGTGGAAGCCAGTGCTGCACTCGGCTTGCACGCTCACAGAATTGCTCAAACAACACCCGCATTTGAACGCGCGCCCAGCTTCTGTGGCGCATTGCATGGCACACGTGCAGGGTGTTCCGGATCGGGTCCCATGGACGGAATGGCAGTCTCAGCATGAAAGCGCTTGGCTTGCGGTCGGCCCCGAGGGAGATTTTTCGGTGGCGGAAGTCCAGTTGCTCGTTGAGCATGGAGCCGTGCCTGTGCATTTGGGGGACCTCAGATTGCGCACCGAGACGGCTGGCATGGCGGCGGTGGCCCAATTCACGTGAGGTCGCGACGGAGCTTTGAACATGACCGTATCTTTGAGATATGCATGGGTTGGACAGGACGAATCGAATGACGTGTTGGGCGGCGTGGATGGTTGGGGTTGGAATGGCCTTCCTTTCCGCAACATGTCACAAGGCGCATGCGCAAGGAGCCATTGGCGATGTTGATTACACCGTGATGGTGCCGTCAGGGGGGGAATTGGCTGACGGCTCACCGGCGAATTACCCCGTAGCACCCGGCGACTTGTTTCTCTCTCTGATTCAGAGTCCGACCAACATGTTTGCCGCGTTGATGAACGATGAGGCGGAAGTCCATTGGGCAGAGCAGACCCCGTTCCGCGGCTTTTACATGAAGCCTTGGAACCCTGGTGAGTTTGTTTGGTACAATTACGCGCTGCGAAAATGGACGGTGGTGGACGACGAACTTACCCCATTGGACACGTTGACACAGTCTTTTCCGGACGATGACGACTACCATGATGTGCACTTGTTTGACGACGGCACGTACCTCGTGGTGATGCTGCAGCATCGCGACACGAATTTGACGAGCATCGGAGGGTTGGCAGACTCGGAAATCCTCAATCCTTACATGGTCCACTTGGATCAAGAAGAAAACATCCTTCAGGAGTGGAGCGGCCTCGATCACTTTCCATTGGATCCCGAAATTGACAACTTGCTTTGGCCGACAGTGGACTACCTCCACTGGAATGCGGTGCAGTTTGATGTGCACGGAGGCCTGCTGATGAGTTTCCGCAACCGTAGCCAAATCGTGCGTCTCCGACCGGACGACTGGTCGGTGCACTGGAAACTCGGTGGGGTGGAAAACCAATTTGACATCACCGACCCAGGATGGGGCGGCTTCAATGTTCAGCACGACGTACACGACTTGGGCGACGGACGCATTCTTTTGTTTGACAACGCCATTTTCAACCAAAACGGTTACCTCTCTCGTGCCCTGGAGTTGCAGCTGGACACCGTGAATTTCACGGCGGAAAACGTGTGGCAGTTCAATCACCCAGCTGGTGTATATGGTGCTGCGCAGGGCAGCGCCATCCGTCTCGAGAACGGCAACACGTTGATCGGTTGGGGCACCGCGGGCGTTCCTCAATTTGGGACGCGGGTCACAGAAGTCACGCCCGAGGGGAACATTTCCTTCGAAGTGCGATTCGCGAGCGGAGCCACACTCTACCGCGCCCGAAAGTACCCGCCCGATGTGCTGTCAGGGTGTCGCCTCCAAAATGCCGTGAACTATACGGATTCACCTTGGTTGTTGGCTCAGGGACCTTGCTACTACGACGTCGACGAGGACGGAGACGGCTGGACAGATTTGGCTGGGGATTGCAACGACAACAACGCCAGCATTTATCCAGGTGCCCTCGAAGTGGCAGGGGATGAAGTCGATCAAGATTGCGACGGCGAGGATGCGGTTGGGGGGTGCTTGGACCCAACTGCTGTGAACTTCGACCCCCTGGCCTCCATCGACAATGGAAATTGCTTGTATGAGGCGGTTTTTCGAGTGGATTTGGCCCTGGAGTCCAATCCGAGCGGAGAACTTTGGGAGCTGATGGAGTGCGAGCTGTGGGTCACCGACTCGGCAGACGTCAATTTCCTCAATGCTTCCGCTGTTCAGCCGACCAATTCAGCGTGGCAAGTTGCCCAATTCTCGGTGAATTTGGGCAGCCAGCCTTTGGGCTACCGGTTTGTTCGCCCCGACGGGGTGGCTGAGGAGTACCCGCGGTTCTTGACGATTCAAGAAGGAGGAGGAGACGTGGACTTGGGCGCGGTTTGCTTCAACCTTGGCGGGCCATGCCCTGGTTGCACAGACCCCATGGATGTGGGGTACAATCCTTGGTCCGATTCGGACAGCATGTGCCAGGGCTGGAGTGTTGCAGGGTGCACCTACCTTGATGCGGTGAATTTCGAAGGAACGGCCAATTGGGACGACGGGTCATGCGTGTTCGACACGGCACCAACGTGCCCGGGTGATTTTGACGGGGACGGGAGCGTGACCGTGGCCGATTTGATGGACATGCTCGCCACACTTGGGAGCGTGTGCAATTGAGTTCCCGTCTTACGCTTCCGGACCTTCAGGGATGGGGCGCCAATGCGTGACGTCCGCAAAGAAGTGGTTGCTGTTGCCTTCACCCGCCCAAAAATGAACGCCGTGCTTGGCTTTTTTTTCTTCGTTCTTGGCGTAGAAGTCTTGGCAAAAGCGCAACACAACGACTTCCCGCAGTTCGAACTGAAGATCCCCGCCAGGGAGAAATACCTTGTTGCCAGGGATGTAACCAAGGACGCGCTGGTCGTCTTCGGGAAGGGCTTGATCCACAGAAATCCAACCTTCGCTCATCGTCCGACAAAGTTGGCGGGCCGCTTTTCCAAAAAGGCTTGGACACCTTCGGCGTAGTCCTTGGTCTCAGCCGCTTCGAATTGAAGGTTGAGCTCGAGGGCCAACTGGGCATGGAGGTCGTTGGTGGCCCCTGCGTGAAGGGCTTTTTTGGTCAGGCCGAGGCCGCGTGTGGGCATGCTCGCGAGTTTGCTCGCCAACTTGGCCACAGCTTCGTCAAACTCCTCGTCGGCCACCGCTTGATGGATGAGTCCGAGGGCTTGGGCCTCAGTCGCAGGAAGGGGCGTGCCGAGCATTGTCAACGCTTTGGCACGGGCCATGCCTACAAGCCGAGGCAGCCAATACGTGCCGCCGCTGTCCGGAATCAATCCGATGTTGGCAAAGGCTTGGATGAACTTGACGGATTCTTTGGCAACGACAAAATCGCAGGCCAAGGCGATGTTGGCGCCTGCTCCCGCGGCAACGCCATTGACGGCTGCCACAACGGGTTTCTCCATGTCGCAAATGCGGCGAATGCTCCGGTTGTAGGTTTCCTCGACGATGACCTTGAACCCTGGAGAGGCCTCCGAAGTCACCTCTTTCAAATCTTGGCCAGCGCAAAAGGCACGACCATTTCCGGTGATCACAACGCAACGCACGCGGTCGTCCGAAGCGGCGTCATCCAATGCCGATTGGAAGGCCCGACCCATTTCTTGGTTGAAGCTGTTGAACACGTCAGGTCGGTTCAACACGAGCGTCATGACGCCCTCTTTCAGGTCCGTGGTGAGAAAGTCACTCATGCTCGAAAGGTAGGAGGTAGGTGCACGAAAAAGCCCGAGCCAATGGCCCGGGCTTTCCGTTGTTTTCCAAGGGTTATCCCCAATCTCAGCGAACGACTTGCACGTTGCGAGTCATGAAGGAATTGCCGTTCCGGTAGGTCATGACATAGGTGCCTGTGGGCAAGGTTGTCATGTCAATCGTCGTGGTTGTGTTCTGAACAGCCGTGCTGAGGACAACGCGGCCGCGGAGGTCGCGGAGGGTCAATTCGCCTTGGCCCGTGGTTTGGACTTGGACGCGAAGCACGTCAGACACAGGGTTGGGGAACACGCTCAAAGCGATGCCGTGGTGGCTGATGCCGCTCGTGTAATCGATGACAAAATCGAAGGTGCCAATGCAGCCTGTGCTGTCTACAGCCAAGACAGAATAGTCGCCCGTGATCAGGCTGTCTACGCCGTTTTCAAAAGAAAAGGGTTCTTCGTCGTTTCCGGAGTACCACACGTATTCGTAGGGCTCAATGCCGCCCGAAGCCGAGGCGTTGGCCGTGCCGTTCGCCGAGCCATCGTCGGCCGTGGTTTCCACGGCCACCGTCAGGAATTCACACAAATCAAAGTCGTAGAGTGAGCATGGGTCGTAGTTGCAAGCGAATTCAAATCCGCATCCAAACCCAAAGTTGGTGACGGGGGCGACGTACCCGAAGTAGGCCATGTTGATGTAGCCCGTGCTGTCATACATCAAGGTGTAGTCGTTGCCGGCAGCGTCCATGACGTTCATGTCTGCGCCGCAAAGGCTCAACGTTTGCGTGCTGAAGTCGTCCACCACGAACCCAAAGCCATTGTCAATCAAGATTTGCGCCACATCGGGCTCAAAAGTCCACATCATGCCGCTGTCTGTAGCGGCCAGGGTGAGAGGCAGACTTTCTGCCACGGCATACCCACCGTTGCAACCCGACTCGGGGTTCAAGGTGCCAATGACAAATTCGAGGCCGTCGCCGTAGGCTGCATCAAAGTAGGTGCATGGACCAGCCACAACGGCCGTGCTGTCGAAGTTGCAGGCGAAGGCATCCATGCAACCTTCAGCCGCGATGCACGCAGGGAGTAGCATAGGGTCGAGTTCAATCACGCCCTGAGGCGTCAAATCTTGGCCGGCAAATCCAGGGAAATCGGAAGCAAAGCGCTCCATGCGGAACATGAGGTTTTGCATGGGGCTCAGCACCGTCCCTTGAGCCACGGGTTGAGGCAAGTTGATTCCCGTGGAAGTCAGGGGGATCTTGTAACGCCATACCACTTCGTTGTTTTCGTCGAGTTCGATGGCTTCTCCCTGATTGCCTTCGCCAATCAAGCTGTGCCCTCCGGGAAGGATCTGGTAATTCGAAGTGATGTTGCTCGCCAAGTCCGCAGGGTTGGGGGCGGTGTACACGTCGTCAAAGTCCAAAGGCAAATAAGTGCCTGTGGTCAAGTCCATGATGTATTCGTTCTCGTAGAAGTCGTATACGGGTTCCAAGATGCACGCTTCGCTGTGGTATCCACTTGGCGCATCAGCATCTGGCACGCGGTTGTTGAACAGCGTCACTTTGCCAAAGTTGGGGTCAGAGAGCCCAATCCCCTCATAGGCCCAACGCGCGTCGTGCTGGAAAAAGAGCTTTTGGTCGTCGGCCGTGCCGCGGTCGTAGGCCGCAGGATTGCCCCAGCGCCAAATGATTGACCCCTCCGCACCTCCTGCGTGGTCAATGACCCAGATTTCGTTCAAATTCGGAACGCTTACCATGATTTGCCCAAACACCGGGTTGTAGTGAATCGAATTCATGTGAAGCCAATCGGCGAGCGGTTGTTGCCCTTGCGGTGTGTTTGAGTTCAGATTGATTTTCTGGGGGTTGTCCGCAATCACACCGTAATTGGGCTTTGAAGCATCGTAATCTTGGATCAAGTGATCCCAGGCATGCCATTCCCACACCACGTCGGCACCGCCTTCCGCGTTGGGTTGAAGCTCGAGAATGCTCTCTGACCACAACACGTCTTCAATCAACGTGTTGTCGCCGCCCGCAGCGACATATTCCGCGCTGTCTTTCAATTCCCAAACCAAGGCGAGGACATTTCCGCTTTCCATCACATGGATGTCGTGGTGGAGTCGGTACAGGCTGTCGTTCAACGTGTACGACCAGACGAGGTCGTTGTCCCAAGTCCGTCGCTCGATGATGCCTCCGCCTCCGCCCGTCCAAATGACGTCGTTGGCAACGTTGGCTTGACGAAGGGTCTTCACGAGGTCCCCGTTCTCCTGAAGGTACGACCACGTGGTGTGGCGCAGGGAGTCCGCGGATTCCCACGAGTGCACGACTTCGCCACACATGTCGACGAGAATGGCATCCTTCCCAAACAACGGCATCACCATGTTGTATCCGTCGAGGGCAAGATCGGCCTCGTATTCCATGGTGCCGACGGTGTTTTGGGCAAATCCCAACCAAGTCAAGGAGGCCAAAAAGCCAGAAAGGAAAAGGTGTCTCATGTCAGTGTTTTTGATGTCTTTCAATGCGTGAGGATGACCCGAAGCGCCGCCGTAGATTGCCCATCGCGGAACAAGATCAGCCACATTCCCGGATCCAATAAAGAGAGGTCAATTTGAATTGCTTCCGTTGAAACCGCTTCGCCGTGCATGGCCGATCGGCCCGCAAAATCGAGCACTTCCCATTGTCCACGAGCAGGGAAAGTTACAGCGATTGTGCCTGAGGTCGGATTGGGGTAGGCGAGGATTCGAGTGTTGGGAAGGGCAGGGCCAGCGGCGGAAGACGTCGTGTCTATGGGGTTTTCGTGCAATTCACAGGAGAACGAGCTGAGTCCTTCCAAAGGCTCTCCAGGGGTCACGTCACGGCCGTCAAATCCGGGGTAATTGGGGGCGTACCTGTAGGCGCGAAAAACGCTGTTTTGTTGGGGGTCTGCCCCTTGAGGAGAAATGCCAAAATTCCCTTCCGGGTTGATGTATTCCCAAACGGTTTCGCCCGCTTGTTTGACCTCAAACAACCGCCCTCCTGCGCCCTCGCAAACGAGGTAATTGCCGTTGGGTTGGGGTTGCACCCCGCTGATGTTGGGGCTGTAAAACGAAACGTTGGGTTCTTCCGGGTAGCTCCATCCCCATCCTTGAGGACCAAACGCGCCTTCGGCCGTCAAAGCATAGCTTCCGTCAGCTTGCAAAGGAGGTGTCCACGTGTCGATCGTGGAGCACATGCATCCGGGTCGGTCGTCGCCGTTGTTGTAGATCACGAATTGTCCGGATTGAGGATGTCCTTCCGGAATCCACTGGACATCGTGCTGCCCGTAAAAAAGCCGGTCGTCCTCTGTGCCTTGCCCGTAGGCTTCAGGGTTGCCAAACCGGTAAAGCAAATCGCCCGCAGGGCCCGCAGCTTGCTCGGACGTCGTGTTGTGGTCGATCACCCACATTTCGTTGAAACGGCGAGAACTGATGGCGATTTGGTCGAGCCCGGGATGGTAGTTCACCGCGTTGGCGTGCATCCAGTCTCCGCTGTTCGCGCCACCGGGTCCGCCACCTCCGCCGACGTCAGCGTAGTTGACGTCTAGCCGATGCGGGGAATCGGAGGGGGCACCGTAGGCTGCAAGGGAAGGGTCGGTGTCTTGGACAAGGTGGTCCCAAGCGTGCCACTCCCACACCACGTTGCCTCCTGCCGGCATCGTGGGATCGATTTCCGTGATCGATTCAGGCCACATCGTTTGAGGATTGACCCGGCCGGCTGCGGCGGCTTCGTCTGCGGTGCGCAATTCCCAAGCGAGCACCAGGACATTTCCATTGGGCATCCACGCAAAGTCGTGATGATGCTGCTGGGTGTCGTCGGCCCAATCCAATTCCCAAAGCAGATCGCCTTCCCAGGAGCGACGTTCCAATCGGCCACCGACCCCACCTCCTGTGAACGCGCCGTTGACGCGGCATCCCCGGACGAGGCTGCCGTCCTCCAGAAGGTAGCACGCTCCTCCCGAAGGGAACTCGCTGGACCACGTGTTCACCACTTCCCCACAGTTGTTGATCAGGTGGGTGGAGGTGCTTCCCATGGGGTCGAGCAGGGTGTATCCGTTGAACGACTCCGGGGTGTTCAAAAACGTGCCTACGGTTTGGGTTTGGGCGAACAAGGTGGACGCGACAAGGCATGCGACAAGGCATGCGAGGGCACGGAACGGGTAGAGGGTCATCATGGCAAATTGGGCCAAACCGCTTCGATGCGGTCCTGCGGTATAAAAGACGCTTGCCGAGCCCATTCGTTGCATTGGCGAAGGTCCTCGAGGTCGAGGTTGAGGTGATTCATGACGTTGCGGCATTCGTCCATGAGCGATACGTTCATCACGCCGGGGTCGTCCGTGTTGAGGGTGGTGCGAACGCCGCGCTCCATCAACCGACGGAAGGGGTGGGCGGCCAGGGAAGGGACGGCTTGGGTCAGGACGTTGCTCCAGGGGCACAATTCCAGGGGCACGTTCTCGCGCACCAGCCGATCGATCACGGCGTCGTCTTGGATGGCCTGCACACCATGCCCGATGCGGTCGGCCCCCAATTGGTCAAGGGCGACCAGGATGTTCTGCGCGGCGCCGGGCACATTGGGTTCTCCTGCATGGACGGTGATGCCGAGGCCTTGGGCTTTGGCCTTTTGAAACAGCGGGGCGAACGGCTGCGCCGGGTAGGCCACCTCGTCGTCAGCCAAATCCAACCCCACGAAGTGCGCTTTGCGCTCCAAAATCCAATCGCACCAGCGCGCGTTGTCCTCCACCGATTTGATGCGCTGAAGCAGGCCAATCAGACCGACGGCCATGGGGTACTTAGATTCTGCGCGGCGGATTCCTTTCAAGATGGCCTCCAGCATGCGGTCTGCATCCATGTTCGCATGTGCATCGAGAAGAAAGGAAGGGGCATACCGAAGTTCCAGCACGCGAACGTTGCTTTCGAGGTGCATGTCTTCGCAAACCTCAAACGTCAGCTGTTCCACTTTTTCTTCGGTGTCGATGACGTCTCGGGTGTTCAAGAATTTGTGCAACACGGCAGGCAAGTCGGCCATGGGTTCCGTGACCAAGAATTCACGGTTGAATTCAGCCTCTTGGGCCACGGTCATGCCTTTTTCCAAGGCCCAAGATTGAAGCGTAGAGCGTCGAAAGGCCAGTTCGAGGTGGCAGTGCAGCTCCACTTTGGGCAGAGCGTGAAGGGCGGCGTCAGTCATCGCAAGCAAGTTCAGGAGGAACGGCCGCGCATCCAACCTCGGGCGACGTAACTTCGCTTCATGGCCGTGGAGATCAAAAACAAGAAGGCGTCGTACACCTACTTTTTGACGGACGAATTCACGGCCGGGATTGTCCTGTCTGGGTCGGAAATCAAGTCCATTCGCGGGGGCAAGGCCAGCATTACAGAGTCGTACTGTCGGTTTGACAAGGGGGAGCTTTGGGTGCACAACATGTACGTGGCGGAGTACCCCAACGCGGGCTACATGCCGCAAGACCCTCGCCAAAAGCGCAAGTTGTTGCTCCAACGCACGGAGCTGAAAAAGCTCGAGAAGAAAGTGAAAGACGTCGGGGTCACGCTGGTGCCCACCCTGCTTTTCGTCGCCAAAAGCGGCTACGCGAAACTGAAGTTCTCGGTGGCCAAGGGCAAGAAGTTGCACGACAAGCGCGAGTCCCTGAAGGAGAAAGATGTCTCTCGGGACATCGCGCGCATGATGGACTGATCAGGCCTGCTCTTCGGCTGGTGCAAGCACCACGCGGTACTGGTCGACGAAGTCTTCCCAATCCCACAGGAAGTGCTCCATCACCTCTCGGAGGTTCTTTTGAAGAATGGGATTGGGCACGTTCATGTCCCGGAAGTAAGGCTCCTGGTGGGCAATCACGCCGTATTTGTAGCACACCGCCCTCGTCATCGCGGTGAGGGTGTTTTTGCTCGGACGATTGATCTCCTTCATGAAGCTGCGGAATTCCTTGACTTTCTTCGCGAAGGCGTCAGGGGGGAGGCCCAAGGCAAACCCAAACTTGGCACAGCACCGTTGGATGATGGCACGGTCGACGCCGGGGTCAAAATGTTTGGGAATTTGTCCAAGGTTGGCGGCGACAACAATCATGAGGAACTTGCCGTAGTCGTCTGCATCGAGGTTGGGGCTGCGGTCAAATTCAGGTGCGGCGTTCAAAAATTCCGCCACCTGAGGCCAGCCTTGCTCCACCGTTTCGAACGAGGTGTTGACGAAAATGTTCGCCACCTGTTCGTCGGTGAGTTTTTTCTTTGATAGCCAGCTGAGTAGTCCCAGGTTCTTCATCCTTGGGATTCAAAGCTAGGACCTCCTTTCAGGCGAGGGAAGGTGGGATTCATGAACGCTATCCACAGGGTTATTCACAAAAAGCGGGCAGGAGTGGAGGGGCAGATTACTTTCGCGGCGTGTATCAAAAGCTGCTGAAACCCCTGTTTTTCCTGATGTCTCCGGAGCGTGCGCACTATGCCGCGATGGACATGTTGTCGTTCGCATCACGCGTCCCGGGAGTGAGGTGGTGGATGCGGAGAAGGTCGGCCAAACGCAATGCCGGCAAGGAAGTCACAATCGCCGGATTGACGTTTCCCAACCCGGTCGGACTGGCCGCGGGCTTCGACAAAGATGCGCGTTGGTTGCCGGCCTTGGAGATGCTGGGATTTGGATTTGTGGAGATTGGCACCGTCACGCCGCGCGCCCAAGGCGGGAACCCCCAACCTCGGCTGTTCCGCTTGAAGGAAGACCGGGGCATCTTGAATCGCATGGGGTTCAACAACGACGGATTGTACCCTGCAGCAGGACGGTTGGTTCGCCGGCCAGATGGCTTGGTGGTGGGTGGCAACATTGGGAAAAACAAGATCACTCCCAACGACAGGGCCGTGGATGATTACCTCGCATGCGTCGACGCCTTGCATGCCCATGTGGATTACTTTGTGGTCAATGTGAGTTCGCCTAACACGCCTGGATTGAGGGAGTTGCAGGACAAGAAGCCTTTGTCCAAACTGCTTCGTGCCGTGGTCCATCGGAACGCCAACCACCCCGGCAAGCGTCCTGTGTTTTTGAAGATTGCCCCCGACCTCACGGACGGACAGCTCGACGACATTGTCGACATCGTGTTGACGGAGAACGTGGATGGTGTGGTTGCGACAAACACCACAATCTCAAGGGATGGATTGCGGACTCCTGACGCGGAGGTCGAAGCCATGGGAGCGGGAGGGGTCAGCGGTGCGCCCGTCCGAGCGCGTGCAACTCAAGTCGTGCGCTATCTGGCGACCAAGAGCGAGGGGCGTTTCCCCATCATCGGCGTTGGGGGCATTGACGATGTGGAGTCGGCCCGTGAAAAACTCGATGCCGGTGCCAGCCTCGTTCAGGTGTACTCGGGGATGATTTATGAGGGGCCAGGCTTGGCGGCACGCATCGTGGCCGGCCTCTGAACAACCTGCCACAAAGCTTACCCCATCAATTCGCGCCAGGACGGCGCCGCCTCGCCGAGTCGAACCCCTTTCTCGGTGTGCTGAACGGTGCATGCTGCATTCACGGCATCGTGCTCCAAGAACAGCACCCATTCTTCGCTGGCTGCCGTGTCGAGGAAGAGCTTTTTTTCTTCCAGCGTGAGCAGCGGACGGGTGTCGTAGCCCATGACGTACGCCAGGGGGATGTGTCCCGTGCTTGGAAGAAGGTCCGCCATGAAAGCCAGCGTGGAGCCTTCGGGTGTGCGAAGCAGCGGGATCATTTGGCTTTCGGTGTGTCCGTCGGCAAAAAAGATGTCCCAGCCTGGCAATCCCAGGGCATTCTGTGTGATGCGTCCGTTTCGTTCAATCATCTTGAGCTGTCCGGACTCGCGGAGAGGCAGCAGGTTTTCTGCCAAAAACGAAGCTTTTTCCCGGGGGTTTGGTTCCGTAGCCCATCCCCAGTGGGCCTCGTTGGACCAATACGTCGCGTTGGGAAAGGTGGGGACAAGCATGCCATCCGAGCGGCGTTCCACAGCACCTCCGACGTGGTCGAAGTGCAGGTGCGTCAAAAACACATCCGTGATGTCCTCGCGCGAAAAGCCAGCGGCGTGCAAACTGGAGTTCATGGAATGCTCGCCGTGCAAGTGGTAATGGCTGAAGAATTTTTCGGTTTGCTTGTTTCCAATGCCGCAGTCGATCAGCACAAGTCGGTCATTCACCTCGACCAGAAGCGAACGCATCGCCCACGTGCACAAGTTGAATTCGTCAGGTGGGTTGGTGCGCGACCACAATTGCTTGGGGACGACTCCAAACATCGCGCCTCCGTCCAGCTTGAAATTCCCGGTGTGAATGGTGTGCAATCGCATGCGTCGAAGGTAGCTACCGCTCCGCCCAGTTCAGTACCTTTGGGCTTTGATTCCCGCACATGCTTGACGCCATTTCTCCTGTTGACGGTCGGTACCGTCGGCACACTGCTTCCCTTTCTCCTTGGATGTCCGAACTCGGCCTCATTCACCACCGCGTAGAGGTGGAGGTCGAGTATTTCTTGGCGCTCGTCGCCATGCCGCTTCCACAGCTCGCAGATTTTCCCGCGAACAAAGCGGAATCGTTCCGAGAGGTGTACCGCAACTTCTCCACCGAAGACGCGGAGTGGATCAAGGACAAGGAGCGCGTGACGAACCACGACGTCAAAGCCGTAGAGTACTTCGTCAAGGAGGCCATGGAAAGGCTCGGAGTAGGGGCCTGGAAGGAGTTCGTCCACTTTGGGCTCACGTCGCAAGACGTGAACAACACCGCCGTGCCTTTGTCGCTGAAGCGCGCTACGGAACAGGCTCTGTTGCCACTGCTTGACGAGACGATTTCGGATGTGGCGCGGCTTGCGCTGGAGTGGAAAGACGTGCCCATGTTGGCCCGAACCCACGGCCAGGCCGCCTCGCCCGTCACGCTCGGCAAAGAATTTCAGGTCTTCGTGGACCGACTCCGCGGACAGCGCGACGCCTTGGCGAATGCCACTTACGCGGCCAAGTTTGGCGGAGCTACGGGGCAATTCAACGCCCACCACGTGGCGTACCCTGAAGTGGACTGGCCGGCTTTTGGCAAGCAATTCGTGGAAGGGACGCTCGGGCTGACACGCACGCCCGTAACCACCCAAATCGAGCCCTACGACCACCTTGCTGCCTGGTGCGATGCGCTTCGCCGCATCCACACGATCCTCATGGACCTCGACAAGGACATGTGGACCTATGTCTCCATGGATTATTTCAAGCAGAAAATCGTGGCGGGGGAGGTGGGCTCGTCGGCCATGCCGCACAAAGTGAATCCGATTGACTTTGAAAACAGCGAAGGCAACTTGGGTGTGGCCAACGCCTTGCTGACTCATTTTGCCGAAAAGCTCCCCAATTCTCGTTTGCAGCGTGACTTGACCGACAGCACGGTCCTGCGCAACCTCGGCGTGCCTATGGGCCACAGCCTGATTGCGATGAATGCCACCCGGAAGGGATTGAGCAAGCTCGTGTTGAACGAGGCGAAGTTGGCCGCGGACCTCGAAGCGAACTGGGCCGTCGTTGCAGAAGCCATCCAAACCATCCTGCGCCGCGAGGCCTACCCTGAGCCTTACGAGGCTCTGAAGGCCCTCACACGCACCCACGGTGCGATCACGCCTGAGGTCATGGCGAATTTCATTGACGGATTGGACGTGACAGACTCCGTGAAAGCGGAGTTGCGCGTCATCACGCCATCGAACTACCTCGGTTTCGCGTCCAAACTTGTGCGGGGATGAAGGCCATTTGGGCCTTGTTTCCATTGATTCGGCACCAGCGCAAGCAGATGGTGCTGATGGGGGTGTTGCACGCGCTGAGTGCCGTACTTTCTCTGTTCACCTTTCTTTCTGTCGTCCCCTTCTTGCGCATCCTTTTTGGGGCTTCTGAAAGCACGGGCATGCCCCAGGGCGTTCTTTCCGAGGTCAGCGTCTGGTTCGATGCTTTTGTGGGGAATGAGGGCAAGGGGGCAGCGTTGGTTGGGCTTTGCACCGCCATGGTGGTGCTGGCGATTCTCAAAAACGCGGTTCAGTACGCTGCGCTTTACGTCATGTCAGGAATCCGGTCTGCCGTGAGTCGCGACCTGCGACAAGAGCAGTACGAGCACATGCTTCGGATGCCTATGACGTGGTTCACGGAGTCCAAACGCGGCGATGTCATGAGTCGATTCACCCACGATCTCATGGAAGTCGAGCATTCGGTCATCGGTTCGATGGAGGCCTTGATCAAGGCTCCGTTGATGATTGCGGTAAGCCTGACGACACTCGTCGTCCTGAGTTGGCAGCTGACGCTCTTTGCGTTTGTGTTGCTTCCCCTGAGCGGTTGGATGATCAGCCGTTGGGCCAAACGCATGAAACGCCACGCACTTCGTGGGAAAGAAGAGCTCGGTCAGCTCGTGTCTGTTTTGGAAGAGACGTTGCTCGGAATGCGCATTGTCAAGGCGTTCAATGCCGAACCGCATTTCGCCCAATCGTACGCGGACCGAAACCGCGAACATTTCAAGGCTACCCGGCGCATGCATCGTCGCGAAGCCATGTCCTCTCCGATGAGCGAGGTCATTTCGTTGTCCGTGATGGCTGTGTTGCTCGGGTACGGAGGTTCGTTGGTCCTGAGTGGGGATTCCGCCCTGACGGGCGACTGGTTCATCGGATACCTCGTGGTTTTTTCCCAAATCATTCCTCCGGCGCGCTCCCTGTCGGACGGCTGGTTCCGGGTGTCCAAAGGAGCCGCTTCGTTGGAGCGCTTGCAGGCGTTGTTTGAAGGGGTGGACAGCACTCAGCTTGAAGGAGCTGAAGAAGGGGTGGTCGCGCCAAACTTGGAGCAGCACATTTCCTTTGAAGATGTGACGTACGGCTATCCGGGCCAGGATCGCCCCGCCTTGAAAGGGTTGTCCATGAACATTGCCAAAGGAAGCGTTGTCGCTCTTGTGGGCACTTCGGGCTCAGGCAAAACCACGGTGGCCCACCTTTTGAGCAAATTCGCCGACCCACTCCATGGCGCTGTGAAAGTTGACGGGGTGGACTTGCGCGAAGCCTCCGGAGCGGCTTGGCGCGCCAAACTTGCTGTGGTGACTCAAGATGCGTGGTTGTTCCACGGCACCATCGCAGAAAACATCGCGCTTGGAGACCCCAGCCCCGATCGAGCACGGGTTGAACGGGCCGCAAAGGCCGCTCACGTCATGGAATTTTCGCGTGGCTTGCCTGAAGGCTTGGACGCCCCAGTTGGAGACGGGGGAGGGAAGCTAAGTGGGGGGCAACGTCAGCGTGTGGCCTTGGCGCGAGCGCTTTACCGTGATGCGGAGGTGTTGATTTTGGACGAAGCCACGTCGGCACTTGACGCCGAATCAGAATCGCTTGTGCAGGAGGCCTTAAACGCGGTGTCCAGTGGACGAACGGTTGTGGTCATCGCACACCGCATGGCCACCGTGCGCTCCGCCGATCGCATCGTCGTCTTGGAGTCGGGCCAAGTTGTCGAACAAGGCACCCACGAGGAATTGAGCGCTCTTGAAGGACGCTACGCCGAGCTGAGTCGACTTCAGCAGGGCTAGGCGCAACTGCGTCACTTGGGTTGCGCAGTTGTTTCGGGAATGATGCACTTTTGTGCATGCCCAAGTTCTCCTGGATTCTTCGCAACCGTTGCCCCAAGTGCGGGGAAGGCACGATGTTCGTCAAGCCCAATGCCTACAACTTGCGCCACATCGCCACCATGAATGCAGCCTGCGACCGTTGCGGGGAAGATTTTCAGCGTGAACCGGGATTTTACTTTGGTGCGGCGTACGTGAGTTATGGCCTGACCGTGGCTTTGTGGGTGGCTGTGCTGGTGGCGCTGAAGTGTTTTGATGCTTGGGGTTGGATGAAGTTTGGGATGTTCACGCATCCGGAAACGTTTTTGATCACTGGGATCAGCCTTTTGGTGGCCCTCTTGCCGCTCATTTACCGGTTGAGCCGCTCCATTTGGCTTGCGATGTTCACGAAATCGGACGCATGAAAAAAGGGGCCCTCACGTTTGAGGTGCCCCTTTAACCAAATCGCCTGATTCATGCGCTTGTGTAAGCGCGGTTAACCAAAACCGAGGTCCTTTACGCCTTGGCTTTGAAAAAGGTTACAGTGGGGTCAAAAAAAAGACGCTTTAAGCGTCTCCTTGGTCTTTCTTGGCTCGGCGTTGATTCGCTTCGTCCCCTTGCACGCGAATGCTTTCTTCGTGCACCGAGCCCAAAACTTTCTCCAAGAATTCAGGACTGAGTCCGAGTTCACTTCCCCACGAGGTTCGACTCGCGATGATGTCTCGCCACCGTGCCACGCTCAGCAACGACCAACGGTTACGATGTTTGAGCACACCGATGTCTTTGGCGAGTTCCATGCGGCGGCTCAACAACCGCATCAATTGCTCGTCGACGCTGTCCATTTGCAAGCGCAAGCCTTCCAAGGCCTCGCGGTCCTGTGAGCCCTCAGGTTGGGCTGTTGGCACTTCCAGGGAGGCAAGGAGCTTGTGGAGCTGGGCAGGCGTGATTTGCTGGTCGGCGTCGCTCAAGGCGCATGAGGGATCGACGTGCGATTCCAGCATCAATCCTTCCATGCCGAGGTTCATGGCGCGCTGGGAAACGTCCTGAATCAGATCCGGACGTCCTGCGATGTGAGAGGGATCGCATAGGAGTGGGATTTCTGGCATTTCTGCTCTTAGCGCAATCGGAATCTCCCACATGGGTGCGTTGCGGAACTCGTGACTGCCATAGCTCGAAAAACCGCGGTGAAGGGCGCCCACCTCACCTTGAACGGAAGAATGCAGCCGCTCGATGGCCCCCATCCACAATTTGAGGTCTCCGTGCATCGGGTTTTTGACCAGGACCAAAGCGTCTACGCCTTTCAAGGCATCCGCAAGGGCTTGCACCGCGAAGGGGCTGACGGTCGTCCTCGCACCAATCCACATGGCATTCAAACCCGCGTCGAGTACGGCCTCGATGTGTTCTGGAGTGGCCACTTCAGTCATCGCCCTCAACCCCGTTTCACGTTGAGCCTCCATGAGCCAGGGCAGGGCTTCGGTGCCTCGTCCTTCAAAGCTGTTGGGGCGTGTACGGGGCTTCCACAAACCGGCTCGAAGGAACGAGACTCCGGGTTGGGCATGAAGCAATCGCGCGGTGTCCATCACTTGGTCGCGGCTCTCCGCGCTGCACGGTCCCGCAATGACCACAGGGCGCGTGCCGTTCCGCAAGGTGGAAAGGGGCGCGGAGGACTGGGGAAAGTGCTCACCTTGGACCATGAACCGAAGGTACGTTGGGAAGAGAGGTGCGCGCTTCGACGCCCCCAAAAAGACCTCGAACAGGGTCACAAAAAAACCTCACTTGATGGAAGTGAGGTTTTTTCAGTACCCGGAACTGGACTCGAACCAGCACGCCCGAAGGCACAGCCGCCTGAAGACTGCGCGTCTACCAATTTCGCCACCCGGGTAAGTGGGCGGCAAAGGTAGAGAAACTCGTGACAAATTTCATCACCTCGCCGCCCAACTCCAGGTGCCCGTGTTCACAGGACATCTGGCCCTCAAATCGGTGTTCAGAGTGTGCTCGGGCAGACGTAGTCGGACTTGGGTGCGTCCGTTTCCGCAATGGCTTTGAAGCCCCCCAACACGTCGATGGCATTGTGGTAACCGCGCGCCTTCAGCATGGAGTGCGCGATCAAGCTGCGGTAACCGCCTGCGCAATGCAAATAGAAAGGCTCGTCCTTGGGGATGCGGTCCATGTTGCCCCCCAGAAACTCCAGAGATGCGTGAATGGCGTTTTCAACGTGCTCAGAGAGGTACTCTCCGTCTTTCCGTACGTCCACAACCTTGGCTTCAGGATGGGCCTTGAGGACACTCGCAAACGCCTCCGCGTCCACGGTCTCGATGCAGTCGGTTTCTTTTCCTGCCTCCACCCAAGCGTCGAGGCCGCCTTTCAGGTAACCGAGGACATTGTCAAAGCCCACGCGAGACAAACGCGTGATGGCCTCTTCGATTTGGTCTTCGTTGGCAACCAGCAAAAGAGGCTGCTTGACGTCCATGATCATGGCGCCCACCCACGGTGCAAATCCGCCAGCCAAACCAATGAAAGTCGACCGTGGAATGTGGCGCGCGATGAATTCGTCCGTAGAGCGGATGTCGAGCACCACGGCTTCCGTCTCGTTCGCAGCGGCATCGAAAGCCTCGGGAGACAACTCTTGCGTGCCGCGTGTGATCACGTCGTCGATGCTGTCATAGCCCTGCTTGTTCAAGGCCACGTTCATGGGGAAGTAGCCGGGAGGGGGTGCCAACCCGTCGGTGACCTCTTGGATGAATTCCTCCCGCGTCATGTCGGCGCGGAGGGCGTAGTTGGTGGCCTTTTGGTCGCCAATGCTTCCTACTGTTTCCTTGCTCATGTTCTTGCCGCACGCCGAGCCAGCGCCGTGGCCAGGGTAGACGATCGTGTCGTCCGGCAAGGTCATGATCTTGTTGCGGAGGCTGTCGAAGAGGTGGCTGGCGAGGTCCTCGATGGTGAGTTCGCTCTTTTGGGCCAAATCAGGACGCCCAACATCCCCCAAAAACAAAGTGTCGCCAGAAAAGATGGCGTGCGGGTTGCCTTCTTCGTCGCGCAACAAGAAAGTTGTGCTCTCCATGGTGTGGCCGGGAGTGTGCAAGACTTCGATTTCCACGTTGCCGAGCTTGAGGCGCTCGCCGTCTTTCGCGCTGTGGAAGTCAAATCCAGGAGCCGCGTTGGGTCCAAACACAATCGGTGCTCCCGTCTTTTCCGCCAGCGTCACGTGGCCCGACACAAAGTCCGCATGGAAGTGCGTCTCCAAGACGTACTTGATGCTTGCGCCGCGTTCGTTCGCCAAGTCGATGTACGGCTGCACCTCGCGCAGCGGATCGACGATGGCCACTTCGCCGTTGCTTTCAATGTAGTAGGCCCCTTGGGCGAGGCAACCGGTGTAAATCTGCTTGACTTCCATGTCATTCGTTGTTTGTCGTCCAAAAGTAGAGCGCGAATTCCTCCCGTCTTGTTGACCTGAGTCACACAAGAGCGAGTCTTGGGTTGCGCAACGTCAAGATTTTCGTCAGCTATGTTGCTGCGCCATGTCTTGATGCCACTGGGGCACAGACCCCGGATTGCGGTATTCTGTCAATGCGTCGTTGACATTGAGCTGAAAGCACACGTCGCCGCTGTCCAAAAGTCCGTCCGCCGCAAGCGCGTCGCGCACCGGTCCAATGGCCCCGGCAAGGCACAACTTGAGATTCTTTTCCCGCCACTCCTCAACCAAGGCATGGATGGTGGTGCGTGCTGAAGCGTCCATGTAAGACATGGTGTCGGCTTGAATCACGACAAGACGAAGCTCTTCGCTGCGGTCATTGACAAGGCCAGTCAATGTGCCTCGAAAATGCGCTTGGTTGGCGAAGTTCAAAGCGCCGTCGTAGCGCACCACGAGCACGTCTGGTTCCGTTACAGCTTCTGGAAAACGGTCCACATTACGGTGCACCCCCTCGACTTTTCCGAGCACGGCAACGTGCGGCATCATCATGCGCTGTACGGCGAGGGCAAGTGCCAGCAGGACACCCATGCCAATGCCGATGGGGAGACTCACCGTCAAGGTTGCCATGACCGTCACCCCAAGGATGGCGGCTTCGAGTCGGTCTTGTTTCCAAAGCGTGAAGAGATAGCGCACATCCACAAGCCCGGCGACGGCCACCATCACGATCGCGGCGAGTACGGCGTTGGGCAAATGATGGAAGAGTGGCGTCAAGGCAAACAGCGTCAACCCAATGACCGCCGCGGCAATCCAGGCGGTGACAGGAGTTTTGCCACCTGCTTGTTCAGTGACGGCCGTTCGGGAAAATCCACCTGTCGTGGGGTAGCTTTGGAACAACGATCCGACGATGTTGGCCAGGCCAAGTGCACGCAATTCCTGGTTGGCGTCCACCCGGTAACCGTGACGCTCTTCAATGGCTTTGGCCACGCTGATGGCTTCCATGAAAGCCACCAGCGAAAGGGTCAAGGCGGTGGGGAACAGCAGTTGCGCATCGGCCATGTCCCAAGAGGGGAGAGAGAACGAGGGCAGACCCTCAGGAATCACCCCGACCACCTTGATGCCCATCGCTTCAAATCCAACGAGCCGCGACGTCACGATGCTCGTCACCACAACCACGAGGGCGGCAGGCACTTTGGGAGCCCATCTTTTCAATCCCACGAGGGCAAGGGTGGCGCCCAAACCGACCGCGAAAGTGGCCAGATTCGTGTCAGGGAGTACTTCCGCGATTCCTGCAAGCAAGGTGTGCAATTGGTTGCTGCGGCCGCTGTTCACACCCAGCAAGTGGGGGATTTGATTCAGGCCAATGATCAAGGCGGCGGCACTGGTGAAGCCGCTGATCACCGGGCGCGAGAGGAAATTGACCAAAAACCCCAGCCGGAGCACGCCCATGCTCAACTGCAACGCGCCCATCATGAAGGCCAGCAGCAAAGCGAGCGCGATGTAATTCTCCGAACCAGCCACGGCAATGCCCGTCAAGCCAGCAGCGACAAGAAGGCTGTCCATGGCCACGGGGCCGACGGCGAGGTGACGTGAGGTGCCAAGAAACCCATACACGATCTGGGGAAGCAAAGCGGCGTACAGGCCGTAAACCACAGGAAGTCCCGCGATCATGGCGTACGCCATGCCTTGGGGGATCAACATGATCCCTACGGTCAGGCCAGCGGGCCAGTCGCCGCGCCAATCCGATTTGGAATAAGAGGGGAGCCAGGAGGCGGAGGGGAGAAGCTCGTGGATGCGCACGCTCAAAATTCGTTGGTTTGACGCGAAGGTAGCGGTCGTCCCATCGGCGTCGTGTGACGCGGGTTGCGCTCGCCTCAGTATTCCTTCATCTCCACCGCATTGCGGTGGAGGGAAAGGATGCCTTCGCGCTCCAGGCTCTTGAGCAGTCGGGACACCACAACGCGGGAGGTGTGCAAGTCGTTGGCGATTTCTTGGTGCGTGGTGTGCAAGGTCATGTCACCTTGGATTTTCACCTTGTCCGACAAGTAACGGCGCAGTCGTGTCGGAAGGTCCATGAACGCCAAGGCGTCGATGGCGTCGAGCATTTCTTCCAAGCGGGTTTGGTAACTCTCCATGACAAACGAGGACCACGACGAGTAGGTGTTCATCCAGCGCTTACCCACGCTGACAGGGACCATCACCAGCGACGTGTCGCGCTCGGTGACGGCGCGGATGCTGCTTTTGGATGCGCCCATGTAGGTGCCCATGGAGAGCGCGCAACTGTCCCCCGATTCCAAAAAGTACAGGAGCATTTCGTCTCCTTCGGGGTCGATTCGCATGATCTTGATGGCCCCTTCGAGCAGAAGGGGGACAGCGTCCATCTGTTGCCCGACGTCCATCAACATGGTTCCTTCAGGGACGCGCATGTGGTGCCCGTGGTCGATGATCTCTTCGAGCAGAGCATCTTCGAAGATGCCTTGAAATTGGGACCGCGCGTCCGTTTGCCAAGAGGAGGAAGGAGTGTCCATGAGGGGGATTGAAGGTCGAATATCTTGCTTTTTGGCTCGTTGACGCAACGTCTGCTCCGGAAAACTTGGGCAAAAAAAAAGCGAGTGCTTGCCGCATCTCGCTTTTCGTGCCCAGGGTGGGACTCGAACCCACACGCCCTAAACGGACACATGGCCCTCAACCATGCCTGTCTACCAATTTCAGCACCTGGGCGGTGCAAGGCCAAGTGGCCTTTGTGACCCGGCTGGGACTCGAACCCAGGACCCTCTCATTAAAAGTGAGATGCTCTAACCAGCTGAGCTACCAGGTCGTTCTCCTTCGTTAAGGGGGGGCAAAGATAGACAGATTTTTTCTCAGACAAACTTCCCTCGCTTTTTTGTGCCAAGACCCAGGCAACGTTGGTCCGAAGATGTGCGTTACTTTTGGAGTTCATGTGCTTTCCTGCAAGGAAGTTGAAACCTCTTATGATGCCCAAAATCACACGATACCCTGTCCTTCTGGTTCTTTTAACCCTTGGAGTGGGGCCTGTCTCGCTGGCGCAGTCGAATGCGCTGGAACACGCTGTCAAATCGGTTGCCGCTTTTTACGACGTCAGCGAGGGCGATGTGCTTGATTCGGAGACATGGAAAGCCGAGGCATTTCTTGTCGGATCGGCGCTTCGAGTCATTGGAGAACCGGGCAAAGCCGTGCCTTCCTACCAACCTCTTCCGGGCAGCCCGGACGAATCCATCGAAACGCGGGTTTTAGCGTCAAACTTTCGCCCGGTCGCTGGCGAATTCACCTGGTTTCAGACCGCCGAGGGCTCGTTTGTTGTCCTTCCCTCAAAAGAACGTTTCGATGTGTTGTACCAACGCAGCAAATTCTTCAAGCAATGAAGCCTATTTCGACTCTCCAACTTGTGAGCTTTTGTGTGGCATGGCTCTTGGCTTTCACTGCTTCAGCTCAAATTCTGATCAGCGATGGAAATGTGGAAGCATGTTCAGGGGTCTTGTACGACACAAGCGGTCAAGGCGGAGCCGGCTATGGTCCTGCCGAGGATTTCACCCTCGTTTTGTGTTCCGACGATGGGTCAAGCGTCTTTTTGGAGTGGTTCAATTTTGACCTAGACCCCGCATCGTTCATGACCATTTATGACGGCCAGAACATCTTTGCGCCGGTTTTGGCCTACAGTGGTGTGGGCTCCTTTGAGGGACAAACCATCATCGCTTCAGCGGACAATCCTTCTGGTTGTCTGACCATCCATTTCGTTTCGAGTGCGAACCCCGATTCAGGGGGGATTTTTGGCGCCATCATCGGATGTGGTTCTCCATGCAATGCCCCCATCCCGGTGGTGAATCAAAACAACCCGAGCCCGTTGTACGTCTGCCCGGGAGAGCTGGTGTCTTTCAGCGGCTTGGGATCCACGGCTCCGGACGGCACCATCGCAACATACATGTGGGACTTCAATGCGGACGGCACGATTGATTTTGAAGACGAATTCTCGAATGCCGAGTGGACATTCGACGAGCCCGGCATCGAGCTTGTTCAGCTTTCGCTCGTCGACAACAACGGGTGTGAAAGCATTCAACCGACCAATTACTTCGTGTACATCAGCACGGAACCGTTTTGGAACACGACAGTCGTAGAGACGGCATGCACCGGGGAGGAAGTGTTCTTGGACATTGCTGTGGAAGGCGTCTCTTATACCCTTGAACCAGGAAATGACTTTGGAGAGGCCGTGTCCCTTCCAGACAACGTGGGTGAATGTTTCACCAGTGATATCAGCATCAATTCGTTCTTGCCCGGTGCGGTGCTCTTGGATGCTGGAGATGGCATCGAGAATTTTTTCGTCAACATGGAGCATACCTTCCTTGGGGATTTGGACGTGACGTTCATTTGCCCCAATGGGCAAGAGCTTTTGGTGAGTTCATATCCTGGGCCGGGCACGTCTTTGGGAGTGCCCATTTTTGGGGACACACCTCCTCAACCTGGTGAAGGGTACGACTACTACTGGTCGGAAGATGCTGCACTCGGAACCTGGGCTACTGAGCCTGGAGGCCCCGACGGATCCCTTCCCTCAGGAACATACTCGTCTGAGACGTCTTGGAGCTTGCTCGATGGATGTCCATTGAACGGCATTTGGCAATTGGAGATTTGCGATTTGTGGGCCGCCGACAACGGATTTGTCTTCGAGTGGGGGATTGATTTTGCGGATTCTTTGTACCCGGTGTCGCAGTCGTTTACCCCTCAGTTTGGCTTGCTTTGCGACAGCACTTATTGGGAGTCGACGTCCACGACGGACAACGTCATGGCGGGCGATTGGGATTGCGCGAACGTGACCATCACCAACGGTGCACCTGGGACACAGACCTACACGGCGTACGCCATGAACAACTTCGGTTGCGAGTACTCTCAGTCCTTTGACATTGAATTCGTGCAATTCAGTCCCTCGATTGCGGCGTCATCAGACATTTATTGTGGCGGAAGCGCGGTGGAATTGACCGTGACGGTGAACAACGAAGACAGCGGAGAGGTGACTTATTCTTGGAACGAAAGCAATTCGTTGAGTTCAACCACGGATGACGTGGTGTATGTTTCAGGAATGGACGAGCCGGAGACGTTTTACGTCACGGTGGGACAGGCTTTTGAGTCGTACGCAGGGTTGACTTGCGTGGCCACCACCCAGATCAACATTGGAACGTGTGAAATCATCATCCCCAACGTGGTCACGCCTTACGGGTCGTCGGGCGAAAACGACAGGTTCTCGATTCCCGGCATTCAATCGTACCCCGATGTGGAGTTGACGATATTGAATCGCTGGGGCAACGTGGTGTTTTCTAGCGACGATTTTGCCGTCCAGCCTTTTTGGGATTGCGCTGCGGACAACGCCGTGTCAGGCGTGTACTACTACGTGTTGAAGATTCCGGTCGACCAAGGGCCACTCGTCGTCTCGGACATCAACGGTATTGGGGTGGAATACGAAGGGGAAGGACCGTTCGTGTTCGAGGGGATTTTTCACATCGTCGACTGATCGCCGAACTCGCGAATGTCGGATCACCCGCTGGACCTCCTCACCTCCTGGACACAAGCCCTCCTTGCGGAGCGCGAGGAAGAGAGACAACGGCTCAGGGAGGTGCTTGCGAACTCGTCCCTGAAAGTTCGTCGGGCGGAAGGATTGACGTGGTCTCCAGCAGAGGTCACGGAAGCTTCATACGCTTTTGGTGGAGCAAAATGGAGCTTGACTTGCCAAGAGGGCGGAGGCTTGCCAGGCATTTTTCGCGTGGGAAGCGCCGTGTTGCTGACGCCTGTAGGGAACCCCAACGACGTTGAGGAATGGGGCATTTGGCCCGCTCGCGTGATGAGCATGCGAGGCATGCACATGGACGTCGTGCTCGAAGGGGATGGCCCCGAGGGCGTGGCGGTCCAACACATCAAGTGGACCGTGGATGCCCGGGCAGATGAGCGGAGTTACCAAGCCATGGCCCATGCCCTCAGCCATTGGGTGAACATTGAATCTCCGGAGCTTAAAGGCCTTCGCGACGCTGCATTGGCCTTGGGGGAGTGGCCCGCGTCGCCACATCCTGAAGACGCGGTACCCGGAAACCTGTTGGATTTGAATGCGGCCCAAGCCAACGCAGCGACGGCTGTGTGGTCACGTGCGCCATTGACCCTTCTGCACGGTCCTCCTGGCACAGGCAAAACCAGGTCGTTGGTGACAGCCATCGCTGGCCTTGTCGCTGCGGGGGAAAAGGTTGTGGCTGCTGCTCCCAGCAACATGGCCGTGGACGTGCTTGTCGAGCGCCTTTCGGAAGCGGGCCTCAATGCTGTTCGAGTCGGTCACCCGATGCGGGTCAGCGACCGCGTCCTTGAGCGAACGCTTGATGCTCAAGTTCAACAACAGCCGGAATACAGCAGGGTGGTCAAAACCAGACAGGAGGCAGGACAAAGGCAGCGTGAGGCGGATCGCTACGTCCGAAACTTTGGGAGCGAACAACGTGAAGCACGCCGAGCCGCACGTGCTGATGCGCGAGCGATGCGCAAGGAAGCGGAGGAATTGGAGGCCTATTTGGCTGAGAAGGTGATTCGTGAGGCGGATGTGGTGTGTGCCACGCTCGTGGGCTGCGACGATCGCCGACTACGTAGCGCTTCGTTTGACGTTGCAGTCGTCGATGAGGCCGCTCAGGCTTTGCCGCCGGCCACCTTGATTGCCATGAGGCGTGCTCCAAGGCTTGTGCTTTGCGGAGATCCGCATCAGTTGCCACCCACGGTCAAGAGCCTGAAAGGCAGGCCGCTCGAGAACACGATGCTCGAAAGGTTGATTGAGAAATTTCCCGACCAAACTGTCATGCTCGAGGTGCAGCACCGCATGCACAGCCAAATCATGTCCGCCGGAAACGCTCACTTCTACGACGGAAAACTGAAGGCACATGAGGAGGTCGCCTCTCGGTCGTTGGATGGCCTGAAGCCTTGGTTGTGGGTGGATACGGCAGGATGTGGGTTTGAGGAGGAGCGTTCTGAGGAAGGGGGGAGCGTGTCCAACCGGGAAGAGGCGCGATTTGTTGTCGAGCGAGCCTCGGAGTGGTTGGGTGCTCATCCCGGAATGTCCCTGGGCATCGTGGCTCCTTATTCCGCGCAAGTGGAATTGCTGAGGAACACCTGGCACGAGCGCGTTGTTTCGGGTGAGGTGTCGTCTTCTGCGGACGTGACCATCCACACGGTGGACGGCTTTCAGGGACAAGAACGCGACGGCATGATTGTTTCGTTGACGCGCAGCAACGACCGGGGTGAGGTGGGCTTTTTGAGCGAAAGCCGACGGATCCACGTGGCCCAAACCCGCGCCAAAATGGCGTGCATGCTCGTGGGAGACAGCGCTACACTCAGTGCTGATCCGTACCTCGGCTGGCTCTTGGAGCACGCGCAAGAACGCGATGCTTACGACAGCGCGTGGAGCTGGATGATGTAAGGGAACAGGACGGAAACGTTAGACCGCGTCGGCTTCGAACGGCGCCTCTTCTTCAGCGACGTCTTGTCCGACGGGCGCGTGAGATTCATCCTTGGGCTGCTCGCGCCCGTCCACCACTTGCCACTCGTCCTGAGGAAAGACTTCCACGATTTTCTGGAAGGCGATGGAAGGAATGACGTAGCCCACGCCGAGCTGGTTCATGTGTGTGGAGACTTTGTCGTAAGCGTCCCGCACGTCCGTTGCGCTGAGCAGGATGTGTTGGCTGCTTTCTTTCTCGGACCCGCGGTCGGCGTCGAAGGTGGTCATGGACACCTTGACGCGGAACCACTTGTCGCATTCGGGGTAGCGGATGACCTCGATGAGGTTGGTTTTGGTCAATTGCGTGATCTCAAACGGACGGATGCCTTCGTACTCGCAGATTTGGGTCATGCGCGTCTCCGCCTCGGTGTAGGTGTAGGCGTCCAAGACGAATTGCTCCATCTTCTTGACTTCCGCGCCTTCGCTGTCGAGCGAACGCGAACTCACCTTGCAATTGAACCAGTGCTTTACCATGCTGCGAAGCTACTTGGTGCCGTGCGCGCTGTTCACCAATTCGATGTGAAAATTGCTCACAGGTCATGCACATTTGGCATGCGTGGGCGGTGTAGTTTGGTCGTCATGCAACTCCCGGAAGACACGTACATGCACAAAGGCCAGCGGCGCAAGCTGTTGGGCGAATTGCGTGAGATGGGCATTGTGGACGAGCGCGTGTTGGAGGCGATGGATCGGGTGCCGCGTCATTTCTTCCTTGACTCGGCGTTTTCCCAATTTGCCTACTCCAATAAGGCCTTTCCCATCGCCGCAGGCCAAACCATCAGCCAACCCCACACCGTCGCCAAGCAAAGCGAGCTTCTTGCAGCCAGCCCCGGCGACACGGTCCTGGAAATCGGGACGGGGAGCGGGTACCAGTGCGCCGTCCTGTGCGCTCTCGGTCTGAAGGTCCACAGCATCGAACGCCAAAAGGCCCTGTTCGACTCGGCGGGACCACTCCTGAAGGCCATGGGGTGGAAGCCCGCGCTGTACTACGGCGACGGGTACAAGGGCAAGCCGGTCTTTGCCCCCTTTGACGGCATCATCATCACGTGCGGCGCGCCGGACGTGCCGCAGGCTTTGCTCGGCCAATTGAAGGTCGGGGGGCGGATGGTCATTCCTGTAGGGGACGGCGAGATGCAGCGCATGTGGACCATCGACCGCATCAGCGAACGGGAATTCACCAAGAAAGATCACGGAAACGCGGCCTTCGTCCCCATGCTCACGGCACGAGCTCGGGATTGACCGCCCACGCGATTCAGAAGCGTCAGAGCAGCCCGTCGATCGGCCCGAGGCCTTCGCGAATCACTTCGGGCTCGGAGCCGGTGCAGTCAAGGACAGTGGACGCTTCGATTTGGCCCATCCCTCCGTCGACGACCAAGTCCACGACGTGCCCGTGGCGCTCCAAAATCAGCTCGGGATCCGTGGTGTATTCAAGCATTTCGTCGTCGTCGTGCACGCTGCTCACGACGAGCGGCTTGCCCAATGCACGAAGGATGTGTTGGGCCACAGGGTGGTCAGGCACCCGAATCCCGATGGTCTTCTTGCTGCTTCGATAGAGCTTGGGCACTTCGCCGCTTGCAGGCAACACGAAGGTGTATGGTCCTGGCAGTGCCCGTTTCATCAGCTTGAACATGGGGTTGCTGATGTGCTGGGCGTATTGACTCAAGTCGCTGAGGTCTGGACAGAGCAAGGAAAAGTGCGCCTTGTCGGGCTTGATGCCTTTGGCCCGCGCCAACCGGTCAAAGCCTTTGGGGCTCCCGAGCTTGGTGGCGAAGCTGTACACCGTGTCCGTGGGGCACACGATGAGCCCGTCTCGTTCGAGGCAATCCAAAACCTCCTTCACCTTGCGGGGGTCAGGATTTCGGTCGTGAAGTTTGACAAGGTGCGCCACCGGTCCGTGCGTAAAGGGAAGGTTCGCTTACGCGTTTGACTTGGCGTGGTCGGCCAAGAACTGCGCCAGTCCGCTGTCGGTCAGCGGGTGCTTCATCAATCCCATGATCGCGCTCAAAGGACCCGTCATCACGTCGGCACCGAGTTTGGCACATTCGATGACGTGCATGGGTCCACGGACGCTAGCTGCGAGAATCTCCGTTCCGAAGTCGTAGTTGTCGAAGATGTTGCGGATGTCTTCAATCAGATTCATGCCGTCTGAGCTGATGTCGTCAAGTCGACCTATGAATGGGCTCACGTAAGCCGCGCCAGCCTTGGCGGCAATCAAGGCTTGTCCTGGCGAAAAGATCAGCGTGCAATTGGTGCGGATGCCGTTCTCGGTGAAGTGACTGATGGCTTTGATGCCTTCAGGAATCATCGGAACCTTCACCACGATGTTTTCGTGGAGGGCGGCCAAAGCTTCGCCTTCGCGCACCATGCCTTCAAAATCAGTGGCAATCACTTCGGCACTGACGTCTCCATCGACAATCTCACAAATGGCTTGGTAGTGCGCCTTCACGGCCGCGTCGCCTGCAATGCCTTCCTTGGCCATCAAAGAGGGGTTGGTGGTCACCCCGTCAAGGATGCCGAGGGCTTGGGCTTCGCGAATCTGGTCGAGGTTGGCGGTGTCAATGAAGAACTTCATGAGAGAGGAATGGGGTTGTGAAAACGTGGCGCAAAAGTAGGTGTGGCGATGCACTTTTCAGCCGCAAGGACGCTGCGAATTGTCCCCGCCCTGTTCACATTTTCTTACCTTGAAGGCATGACCCAGGATGAGTTGGACCAAATACGTGAACGAGCCAAACGCAAGTTCGAAGACTTGGAGGAGCGCATTGCGGAGTACCGCGAGCTCACCAAGCCCATCCCGCCGAGCGAGGCCATTGGTCGGGTGAGCCGCATGGACGCCATCAACAACCGAAGCGTCAACGAAGCTGCCTTGCGCCAGCTCGAAGAAGAGCTCAGCCAGTTGGCAAAAGCGGTGGAACGCATGCGAGACGCGAAATACGGCAAGTGCATGCGTTGCGGAGACGACATTCCCGTGGGGCGCCTCATGCTGATGCCAGGGGCGTCGTGTTGCGTGCGATGCGCGTGAGGGAGTACCTTCGCAAAGCATGAACGCCATGAAGTCCACATCTCTGTCTTGGACGTCCATCCTTGGTGGGAAGAACCTCACGCGAATCGTCATGGGGATGCTCGTCGTTGGGACGATGGGATGCCAAGCAGATCGCTGGGATTTGGGCGCGCCTGAAGTGCTCCGCGTCAGCGAATACGAGCTCGCCACCACGCCATCCCAAGGGACGGCGGCGCACCGCGTGGAGGAGGTCTGGATTTACAGCACCACGGATGTGGTGGGGGTGTATCCGTTGCCGGCCACCGTGGCTCTTCCCGCAGGGGAAGAGGCAACCTACACCTTGGTTCCCGGCATCCGTGCGAACGGCGTGTCCGCGACGCGACGAACCTACCCGTTTTACGAAGTGAGCACCGTCACGGTGGACGGCGACCCGACCACTGAAGAGGTGGTTGACTTTGCGGGAGGCTACGTGGACACGGAGGTGCTCACGACCAAGGTGATTTTGGCGGAAGATTTCGAGTCAGCGAACCGCTTTTTGGAAAGTGCAAACAGCAACGTCGAGGTGATTCGAATCACGGAACCTGCCGAGGTGTTTGAAGGGGAAGCCTGCGGATACATCCGCATGGACAGCGCGCACACGCAGCTCAATGCGGTGACCCACGAGCAATTTTTTGACTTGCCTCGAGATCGCCCCGTCTACCTCGAATTCCACTACAAGTGCGACATTTCATTCATGGTGGGGCTTCAGGTGTTTGGAGGAAGCCAAGCGGGGAGTTTGCCGATTTTGGTTCTGAATCCCACATGTGACTCGAAAGGCTCATGCGATTGGAACAAGATGTATCTCGATTTGTATCCTGCGCTGTCGTCCATGCCTGACGCTAACTCGTTTGAAATCAGTCTTTTTGCAAGCATTCAGGCGGACGGTTCAGAGGGCAACATTTGGTTGGACAACTTCAAGTTCGTGCATTTTGACGATTGAACTCACCGCACCTAAGGCCCGGAAGCGCCAGCCGTGGGACAGGTGGTGGCTCCGCTATGTGTTGACAGATGGCCTCGCGTCTGCGTCTGCCTGGGCCACGATGTTTTGGTTCAGGAAAAGCGTCATTGAACCGCGGCAATTTGGGGTGGATGTGGACGTCGCACCGGACCAAAATTTTTGGACCGCCATGGTGGCTGTGCCGATTTTTTGGTGGGCAGTCCATGCCTTGATGGGGATGTACGTGGATGTCCGTCGACGCCATCGCGGTTTGGAACTTCGACAAGTGGTACGGGCGGGAGCGTTGGGCGGGGTGATGCTTTTTTTCGCCTTGCTGCTCGACGACGTGACCCGCACCCACACCGATCACTACCAAACCTTGGCCGTCTGGTTGTCCACCCACATTGGGCTGGTTCTTCTGACACGTTGGTTCTGGACTTCAAGCGTTGTCAGCAAGGTCCAATCTGGGGAGTGGGCTTTTGCCACCATCGTGGTTGGCGCGGTTGAGGACAATGCCCAATTCCTTGACGATTTGGACGACACGCCAGGTCGCGATGGATGGCTGGTTCTGGCGAGCATGAGTGTGTCCGAGCTCGAGGCGGATTTGGGCAAACTCGGAAGGTGGTTGGATGACCATGAATTGGATCGGGCGGTTCTGACAAGTGCGGTGTCCAGGCAAGAGGCCGTTCTTGGTTGGATCGCGGTGCTGGAGGGCAAGGGGGTGGAAATCCTGGTGGTGCCAGGCTCCTTGGATTACATGGCGGGAACGGTGCGTTCGAGCAACTTGTTCGGTGTGCCCTTGGTGAACCTGAGCCTCGCGGGATTGAGTCAGGGCATGAGAGCCCTCAAGCGCTTCATCGATGTCGTGGGGAGCACGTTGGCTTTGCTGATTCTGTCCCCGCTTTTGGCCGGAGTCGCCATGCGAGTGAAAATGGATTCGGCGGGGCCCATTTTTTACCGTCAAGAGCGGCTGGGCCTGCACGGAAAGCCGTTTCAGATTATCAAGTTCCGGACCATGGTCCAAAACGCTGAAGGCATCAAGCCCCAGCTCAGTTCGGACGACGACCCGCGCATCACCGGGGTAGGGAAGCGCTTGAGGCAGCTCCGCTTGGATGAGTTGCCGCAGTTTTGGAATGTGCTGAAGGGCGAAATGTCGCTCGTTGGACCACGGCCTGAGCGTGCCTTTTTTGCAGACCAAATCGTCCAACACAGCCCGCACTTCATGCGACTCCAGCAGGTTAGGCCGGGCATCACTTCGTGGGGGCAAGTCAAGTACGGTTATGCCGAAAACGTCAATGAGATGCGGCAACGCCTGAGGTACGACATCATGTACCTCGAAAACATCTCCCTTTTGCTCGATTTGAAGATCCTGCTCTACACGGTTCGGACGGTTGTTCGCCGCGAAGGGAAGTGATTTACATAAAATTTCCGAAATTTGGGCATGATCGCCCTTGACCAAGCGACGGATGCACTCCGATGTGCGCGCCGTGCTCTGGTGTGCTTTGTGCTCGCCGGGTGCGCGGTTTTCGCGCACGCACAAGTCCAGGGAAAGTCCGTCAAGACGGGCAGCAAGGAGGGGACGCTGGTCGTCAATTACTATTCCTCGGCTCCCGATCCTGAATTGGAGCAACTCCGTGGTCTTGCGTTGGAGGCGTTGGGTGTGTTTTTACGTGGCGAGATGCGGGTGGATGGACAAGACCTCGGTTGGGAATCCCCTGTCAAGGGAGTGAAGCGAGACATGGAGCGCATTGTGCGCGACGTGATGCGCATTCGTTCCTTCGAAGGACAACAGACGTTTTCCGGGTTTTCAGAGGAAGTGGATCTTTTGTTGGAAGATTTTGAAGAATTGGACATGCGCGACGTCGAGCGAATGCGGGGAACGGGAAGCCGCAGTTTTGAAGAGCGCATTTACGTGTTGATCGAGCAACGCATTCAAGAATTGCTGCTGCAATGTGGCGTGGAATTGGGGCGCTACGTGAATCACGGCCTTCTTGTCAAAATTGGAACGGTGGAACAAGACCTCCCCGTCGAGGAGCTGGAGAAGTGGATGAGCCGAGATGACAACCCTTTGGAGCCCCTGGAGCTCAATTTCAATTTGGAAACCATGTCCCTGCTGGACCGGAAAGACGACAGTTCTTGGCCTGACGGTTCTGGACAGACAGCGGACCTTCCTTCAGAATGGGCATCCATGCAGGACATGATGCAGCGCATTTTGGATTTGGTGGAGGCTCAAGAAGCTCGACTCACGGCGCTGGAACGCGGCAGCCCACCAACAAGTGGAGGGGCAGGGGCATCACAACGAGACCTGGCGGAACAGACTTGGTCGCCCACGCGAAACACGCCCGCCACAGACCCTGCATTGCGAGATTTGAATTTGCCGTCTTCCTTTGATGTCCAATTCTACGAAGGCAGCTCGAGGTTGACGTTGACGGCGCAATTGCAGTTGAATGAAGTGTTGGAATACATGGGAATGTATCCTCAACTGCGGGTGGTTTGCACGGGCCATGCGGACGTGACGGGGGATCGATCTGCCAACCTCACATTGTCCAAGAAACGCGCCCAAGCGGTGCGAGCACATTTGCTCGAGAGTGGAGTGGGTTCGACGCGTGTGGTCCTCAATTATTTTGGGGAAGAACGGGCCAACAACCAAGGTGCTTTGGACCGAAGGGTGGAGGTGGCGTTCTTTGTGAACGATTGATCCTTCCATGAAAATCATTTGCATCGGCCGCAACTACGCGGATCACGCCAAAGAGCTCGGCAACCAAGTTCCTTCGGAGCCCGTGGTGTTTCTCAAACCCCAAAGCGCGATCCTGAGCCACAAGCACCCCTTTTACATTCCCGAATGGACCAACGACGTGCATCATGAGGTGGAATTGGTGGTGAAGCTGGATCGTTTGGGGAAGACCATTTCCGAGGACCATGCCCCGAGGTATTACAGCGAAGTGGCGTTGGGCATCGATTTCACGGCGCGAGACATTCAATCCAACCTCAAGGCGAAGGGGCATCCCTGGGAGAGGGCCAAGGCGTTCGACGGGTCCGCGGTCATCGGCCAATTCGTGTCCTTAGAATCCCTCGGAAAACCAGTCCAAGATTTGCGCTTTTCACTGAAAAATCACGACGACGTGGTTCAAGAAGGACACACCGCGGACATGCTCTTTTCCGTCGACCGATTGATTGCCGAAGTGTCCAAATTCATGACCTTGAAAGTGGGGGATTTGATCTTCACCGGAACACCCGCTGGTGTGGGGTCGATTAAATCCGGAGATCGGCTTGTGGGGAACCTCGAAGGGCACGACCTTTTCGCGGTGAACATCAAATGACCGGCAAATGCATGTGTCTCTCATAGGCTTCATGGGGTCAGGCAAGACCACTGTGGGGCAAGCCTTGGCGGATCGCTTAGGACGTCCTTTTGTGGATACAGACCGGGAGGTGGAGCGCATGCTGGGCATGCCGGTTCGTGAAATCTTCGATCTTTTAGGTGAAGCCGCTTTCAGGGAGGCTGAACAGGATGCCCTTTCTGACGCCTTAAGGCCGTTGGACCCCATTGTGCTCGCCACGGGTGGGGGCACGCCATGTGCAGAGGGTGCCATGGAATGGATGCGGCGCAGGTCGTTGGTCATCGCCTTGCAACCTTCCTTGGAGACCTTGTTGGAGCGCCTTCGGCAAGGGCAAGAACAGCGCCCTTTGATTCACGGCAAAACGGGACCTGAATTGAAGCGAGTGGTGGAACGAATGTTGTTGACTCGTGCGGCATGCTATGGCTCTGCACACGTAACCTGGAAACAAGACCTGACCTCGGACGAAGCCATCGACGACGCGCTGGCGAGTGTGCAATGGCGCTTGGAGCCTTGATTCAGCGTCACTGGCCTCGAGCAGGGCGCTCGAGGTAAACCGTGGCGTTTTCCGTGTCGCTTAAATCGACGGCGATGTGCTCGTTCAAGTGGGTGCTGAGCGTCAAGCCGCAGTAATCGGCTCGGATGGGGAACGACCGGTGCTTGCGGTCCACCAGCACAGCGGTATGCACCTCGCGTGGCCTGCCCTGAAGCAAGAATTGGACACCGTGAATCAGCGTTCGGCCTGAATTCAAGACGTCGTCCACAAGCAGCACGATGCGGTCATTCAAATCGTTCTTGGCCACGTCGCATTCGATGTCATGATCGAGAGGCAAATCCTTGTGCATCCGCAGCGTTCCAATCACGATGTTGATGTCAGACAGTTCGCGAAGCCGTCGGGCCAAGGCCTCACAAATCGGATTGCCTTGGCCGTGAACACCGATGAGGACAAGGGTGCTCTCCTGGTAGTGGACCTCCAAAATCTCGCGCGCCATCCTGTCCAGTTTGCGGACGATGGTCTGGTGAGGCATGACCAAATCTCGAATCGTGCTCATGCGCGCAAGTTCGGTTGAAATCCTGGGATTCGCTCAATCAGTGCCACGGCTTCTACGTGGGCGGTGTGTGGGAATTGATCCACGAGCTTCAGTGATTTCAGTTCGTAACCCTGTTCACGCAACTCCACAAGATCGCGCGCTTGGGTCGCAGGGTTGCAGCTGACATAGACGAGGCGTTGGGCTTCAAGCCGCATCACTTTGCGCAACGTCTTGGGCGAAATGCCCGCGCGCGGAGGATCGAGGATGACCGTGTGAATCTTGCCCTGGTATTCAGGATGCTCCAGCAGGAATTTTCCCGCATCGGCGGCCACGAATTCCACCCCGCTCAAGCCGTTGTTCTTGGCGGCTTCTTTGGCGTCCTCGATGGCCTGTTCAACAAGATCGACGCCAACCACAGGTGCGTTCGCGTGCTTGGCGACCAACTGTCCAATGGTGCCGGTTCCACAGAACAGGTCCATGATGACGTCGTTCGGTCGGAGCTCCACGCCTTCGAGCGCGAAGGCAAGAACCTCGGAGTACAGACGTTCTGCTGATTTGGGGTTGGTTTGGAAGAACGAGGCCATGCTGATGCCAAACGACAATCCATGCAAGACCTCGGTCACGACGCTTTTGCCCCAGATCACCCGAGACATGCCTTCCCGGGCCTCCACGCGCTCGCCTTTGTCGTCGTTGACCGTGTGCAAAATGCCTTGTACGCGATCTCCCCAAATCCCTCGAATCAGGTCGACAAATCCCCTTTCGTCCAATGGAGCGTCTGAGGTGGTCACCAGGTTCACGAGCAACCCGTCGTCGGCATAGCTCTTCCGCACCACGAGAAAACGGAAGAATCCTTCACGTTTGGGGGGGTGCCAAGCAGGCAGCCCCGTCGCCTCACACCATGTCCGAACCTCGTGCAGGGTGCTTTCCACCAGCGCATCGAACAATCCGCTGTCTGCGTCCAGGTTTTCGACGGCCCACCACGTCCCACGGTGCTTGAAACCGAGCCCAAAGTCGTCCACCTTCTCATCCGTCTCGAGATCGTGCCGGATTTCGGAGAAGCTGTATTCCATTTTGTTCCGGTAATGCCAGTTGAGCGGGGAGGGGATGAGCCCTTCGTAGACGTCTTTCAAGTTGTTTACTTGGCCAATCCGAGCGTACAAGTCCAGCGCGGTTTCTTCCTTCCAAGCGTGCTGTCGCTCCAGAGGTACGGTCGCGTATGGTGCGCCCGGAATCGGTTGGTGCGGGAGAACAACTTCGTATGCTGCCCTTTCAACCACCCGCAGCAAACGGCATTCCGCGTGTCGGGATTTGCATTTGACCACCTGCGCTTCGACGGTTTGGCCGGGGAAAGCATTCTGCACGAACACGACAAAGGGCCCCTTGTCCGTTTCCAGGCGAGCAATGCCCTTGCCTCCAAAGGCCATGCTGTCTATGGTCAGGTTCAGCACCTGGCCCTTGTGGAATGTTCTTTGCACGCGTCTTTGACCTCCCATGGGGGGCAAAGGTACGCGGCGAACTCACCTCCTTCGTGCGGAGGCCACGTGCAGTTTGGGTACCTTCGTATCATGGCTCGAATCCTGCGTTTTTCGTCGCTTTTGGCAATGTTGTTGGCCGTGATTGGGTCGTGTAATGCTCAGGTCCGGGAGGGGGAATGGACTTTGGCGACGTTCAACGTGCGGTACGACAATCCTTCCGATCCCTTGAAGTGGGAGGAGCGTCGGGATGAGGTAGCCCAAATCGTCGGTTTTTACGACATCGTCGGCGTGCAGGAGGCCTTGCCACACCAAGTTCAAGACCTCGCCGAACGCCTGCCTTGGATGTCCCACGTCAGCCAGGGACGCGATGCGGACGGGGGCGGAGAGGCGTGCCCCATCTTTTACCACCACGGCAAATGGGAACTTTTGCACCACGAAATCCTGTGGCTCGCCTCCGATTGGAAAACGCCTGGCGCGGTGGGGTGGTCGGCTGACCTGCCGCGAATCGTCACGGTGGCATGGTTCCATCACGTCGCGACAGGAAAGCGAGTCCGCGTGTACAACACGCACTGGAGTCACGTTTCTGCGGAGGCACGGGAAGCCAGCGCTCGTCTCATCGCCACTCTCGATGCCATTCACGGGGCGGACGCGACCGCCGTCCTCGGGGATTTCAACGAAGAGGCCGGCGCTCCGGGCCGGGACGTTTTGGAGCAGGCGGGCTTTGTCGACACCTACGACAAGGTCCAAGCGCGGTGCCGAAAAACATTCCCAACCTACACCACGTTCAACCCCGAGGGGTCCTCAGGCGGTCCTCGCATCGACGCCATCTACGTCAAAGGACTGGACACGCAGTGGACGTGCGTGGACGAAATCATCGTGAAGGAACATTTCATCAGCGATCACCTTCCGCTTCATGCGGTGGTTTCGTGGTCATCGGCTCGTGAATAACCCGAGCCTCGCAATCAATTACGCGCCACATCGCCATTGTACCTTGACCCCATGACGCCGCAACCCAACCTCAAAACCATGGGCACGTGGCCCGTGTTTTTGACGGCCATATCGACCATTTTGGGGGCCATTTTGTTCCTGCGTTTTGGGTTCGCCGTGGCCCACGTAGGGTTGGTTTCCACCTTGCTGATTGTCTTTGTTGGTCACCTCGTGACTGTGCCCACCGCCCTCGCTGTGGCGGAAATCGCCACCAACCAAAAGGTGGAGGGAGGTGGTGCTTACTACATGATTTCCAGGTCGTTTGGATTGAACATTGGCGGCGCCATTGGCTTGGCTCTCTACCTGTCGCAAGCCATCAGCGTGGCGTTTTACGTCATCGCTTTCACCGTCGCTTGCCGGGACCTGATCCATTGGGCGGATGTGGCCCATGGCGTGTTGGTTGACCCGATGTGGGTCAACCTTGGTGTCATGGCTTTCTTGACCTTGCTCATGGTCGGCAAAGGGGCCAACCTTGGAGTCAAAGCCCTTTATGTTGTGGTGGTGCTTCTCTTTGCTGCGCTGGTCATGTTTTTCGCAGGCAGCGGACCAGGGAATCCCGAACTGAATCCCATTGGCACCATCCCGGAGGTCTTGCTTCTTGGGGATGGAACCTCCATACGTCGGTTTGGATTCTTTGAGGTCTTCACGTTCATATTTCCGGCCTTTACTGGAATCGCGGCTGGGCTTGGTTTGAGTGGCGACTTGAAGGATCCTCGCGTCAGCATTCCAAAGGGGACCATTTGGGCCACGGTGGTGGGTGTGGTGATCTACGTCGCTGTAGCCGTGAAGCTTTGGTGGTCTGCCCCGCTGGAGGCACTTGCCAGCGATGAGCTGTACATGGAAAACATTGCACTTTGGGGGCCCATCATTCCCGTGGGGTTGGCGGCTGCCGCGATGAGTTCCGCCCTAGGTTCCGTCATGGTTGCTCCAAGGACGCTTCAGGCCATCGCCGCCGACGGCATCTTTCCTGAGCGCTTGTCCGCTTGGCTGAAAAAGGGCCGAGGTGCGGAGCAAGAACCTGTGCGAGCGTCTTTGGCGACGTGCCTCATTGCCTTTGGATTTGTGCTCATGGGAGACATCAATGCCGTGGCAGAGATCATCTCCATGTTCTTCATGGTGACGTACGGTGCCATTTGTCTGGTGTCGTTTTTGGAGCACATGGCGGCCGACCCGAGTTACCGCCCCACCTTCCGCTCGCATTGGTCCATCAGTTTGATGGGTGCCGTGCTGTGTGTGGTGCTGATGTTTGGGATGAACCCCTCCTACGCCACGGCGAGTCTGCTGATCATGGTGGGCATCCATGCGTGGGTCTCGCGCCATGGCGGTGGCCAAAAAGGCATGGTTCGGCTCTTTCGAGGCATCATTTTCCAAATGCAGCGCGCGCTTCAGCTCGCCCTTCAGATGAGCGATGAAGACGACTTGGAGGAATCGACCGGATGGCGGCCGTTTGTGCTGGCCATTTCGCAGGACACCTTCCTACGCAAAGAAGGGTTTGACATGGTGAGATGGGTGGCCTTCCAGCACGGGTTTGGGACCTACATGCATTTCATTCAGGGATTCCTGAGCGAGGAGACCCAAAAGGACGCCCGCCTGGCCCAAGCAGAGTTGGTCAAACGAGCTCGGGGCAACAAGAGCCGCGTGCACCTCGACACCATCATCAGCCCGTCGTACACGTCGGCCATTGCGCAGTGCATCCAGCTCCCAGGGATTTCAGGAAAGGGCAACAACTTGTTTCTGATGGAGTACGCTCCAGATCATCCCGCCAACCGCGACCAGTTGCTCGACAACTTCTCCTTGCTTGTGGCGGCAGGGTTGGATTTGGCGTTGCTGCGCAGCAGCGGCAGGGAGTTTGGCAACAAGCACGACATCCACCTGTGGATCAACCCCGAAGACGCCACCAACTCGAGCTTGATGATTTTGCTCGCGTACATCTTGCAGGGACACCCCGATTGGCGCGATTCAAGCATCAGCGTGTTCTTCCTGCACGACGGAGAAAACGCCAAGGAAGAAGAGGAAGCGCTGCGTTCGAGCATTGTGGAAGGCCGCCTGCCCATCGCGGAACAAAACATCGAACACGTCACGCACGAGTCCAGTTCCGTTCAGACCATCAAGAACAAATCGGGCGGTGCGGACCTTGTCATCTTGGGATTCAACAAACAGGACATCGACACCATGGGCGAAGACGCGTTTGAGCGATTCAACGGATTGGGGGAGGTGCTGTTTGTCCACGGACTCAAACCCCTCGTCCTCCAATGAGCAAGCGACTCGCCCTGATCCACGGCCCCAACCTGAACCTGCTCGGCCAGCGTGACCCCGGCATGTACGGCACGTTGACGCTTGCCGAGCTTGAAGCCGCGGTGCGTGACCATGCGTCAGCCCGTGGATTTGAGCTGAGCACCTTTCAAAGCAACGTGGAAGGAGAATTGATCAACGCGCTGCATGACGCGGCTCATTCATGTGCAGGTGTCATTTTCAACCCGGGCGGTTACAGCCACACCTCTGTAGCGTTGCGTGATGCTGTCGAGGCCATTGGCATCCCGACGATCGAAGTGCACCTTTCGAACATCCACGCCCGAGAGTCTTTTCGCCGCACCAGCTTGACTGCTTCGGCAGCCACGGCCTGCATTTCAGGCTTGGGAGAGAACGGGTACTTGGCGGCCGTGGACCATTTCAGTCAGGCGGATTGACGGCGTCCTTTTGGTGAAGAACCGATTGCCCCAGCACATTCCAGAGGTGTTGAAGGGGCTTGCCTTTGGTTTGCGGCCTTCCTGAAACGGATTCATCACATCCCGTTTCAGCCACCGCGCCCTGCGCAAAGCACGAAACGGGCGTGCATGCGCCCGACGCGGTGGAAAGCAAGCTTGCGGGAATCGGACTGAACCAAGGGTTGTCCAAGAGACCGACGTCCCAGCTCGCACCCTGCACCGTCCACGTTGAGAAAGGGTGGGTGGTTTCCCCGGCCACCACAACCTCCCAAACTGGACCAATGTGGTTGTCACCAAAATCGAGTTGGGGCAGGAGGGCGTTGACGACCTTGAAGTGAGTGCCGTTGTTCAACAAGCGGTTGTTTCCTCCTCCGCAAGAGGGGGAGAAGCAGCCAGATGAACTTCCTTGCATCAAGAAGGCCGTTTGGCATTGTTCCCAGCGGTTGCAAGAGGCGATGGCACGGCTGTTCACCACCTCCAAGCCCTTTCCTCCGACCCAGCGGTTGCTTTCTACCCAAACCGCATCAGGTGTTTCGCGGATGCTCACAGAAGATGTGGATTCGTAGAAGGGCGCGTGAAAGTAGTTCTCCGAAAGTCGAGACGGGTGAGCGAGCGAATCGAGGTCGACAAAGGCGTGGTCAAAGTGGTTGTTGGTGAGTCGAGCACGTCCGCGGAGGACAGCGCAACGGCCATGCACCCAATGGCAGTCTGCAAGTTTGAATAAGGAAGGCGAACCGCTTTCGCATTCATGCTGCCAAAGGATGTTTCCCAATTCGCAGTCGTCAAGGGTTGTCGCTGATGAAGTGCGAATGTGGATGTCGCAACTGGATTCTGCCACAAACTCCACGCCGTCCCAATCCGAAGGTGTGAGAGCGTCAAGCGCGCCGTTGGGCAGAAACCCGACGTGTCCGCCCTGCACTTCGAGCTTGCCCGACCCCTGCAGGCTCGTTTCGCCGATCACCCTGATTTCTCCTTCGTCTCCTTGGTTGATTTTGCAAGACGAGAGGTTGGACAAGTGCACGTTCATTCCTGGAAGGCAGTTCATTCGTCCTTCGTTGTCTACCAAAAGTGCCTCACCAGGAGAAAGGGAGAGTGTGCCTTGCATGTTCCATGTGGCATCGTTCCCCTCCAACTTGAGCGTGCCGCCAGATGCATCCATGGTTCCTTGAGTTTGGATCTCCAGTGTCCCCCCATCGTGCACCACCACAAACCCACCTGCAAGGTGAAGCCGACCGTGCGGCTCCACCACGAGAGTCGACCCGTCATGAACATCGAGACGCCCTCCAGCTCCCAAAACCAAGGTGGTCCCGCTGCCTACTCTCAAGACCCCGAGGGTTGATGGATCAAAGCCAACGTGGATTTCGCCGCCATCTTCGGCACGAAAAACCCCTTCACAAGGTGAAGTGAGCACTTCAAACGGAACGACAGAATTTCCCACGATCACCTGGCCTTCTTGCCGAACGGTTCCACCCGGGAGCGTTCGCACGTGTGGTTCCTGCCATCCCATGGTGATCGAGGACTCCGCGGAGTGGATGTTGGCCCAAGCCTCGGAATCTTGCCAAATGGCATGCATCCGTTCCCAAAGCCAATCGCGGTGATGCGACGGCAGAGAGGCATGCGTTTCTCTTGGTTCGATTGGCGTGGCTGTAGAAACGTCATCCCAGGGGGAGGGAGTTTCGTTGGTCAAGCCAAGGGCGCTTTGGAAGGGGACGAACGTGACCTCCGTTTGCAAGGTGGAATGGAGGACGGGCAAAGGAATGCTTGCCATCAGGGCTGCAGCGAGATCCTGAACGTGCCCCGCCTTAGAACCGGCAGCCGCTTCAGCATCGTGCATGGGTTGGGGGAACGAAAGCACGCCAATCTCCAAAGGGGTGCTTCCGCTCAGCGAGAAGAGGTCGCCCGGCAGGGCATAGAGGGCTGTCCCCTCCGATGGAGGAGGAGACCACCTGTCGGCTTGAACAAAGCAAGCCGTGACGTCCCAGGGCCACTCTAGTCCCCATTCGATGTGGAGAAGAGGGTCAGCAGTCAAAGGCGCAGTCGCATTTTCGCGGCTGTTGATCACATTGAAGTTCAAGGTTCTTTGGGGCCAACCTAGGTTGGACAGCACGTCTTGCATGTCGTCGTGCATGCCGTTGTTGGCAATGTGATGTTGCAAGAGCTGGTGTGCCGCCGAGGAGTTCAGGGCGTGCCAGAGGGATTGACCTGTTTCGCTCAGGTTGGAGAGTCCCAAAATCAGGGCTTGTAGGCTGACAGGCAGGGTGGCTCCGAGGTGAGGAGCGTCGATGGAATGGTATTGTCCAATGCAGTGCGGGGTTCCTTCAGTCTCCCACTTGCATAGAGCCATTCGGGAGACCACGCCGCCCATGCTCACGCCCACCAAAACGCCAGGCATGCTGCCCTCCTTGTGGTCAAGGATGAGCCCAAGGACATGCGTCAACAAGGCCGTTTTGGATTGAATGGAGGAAGTCCCTTCGGCGAAGTCGAGAAAGACCAAGTCCGCCCCGGCGGAATGCAGGTTGTCCAACATCGGTCGGTAATCCAGCCCCATGGGAAAGTTCAAGGGGTCAGTGCCGTGGATGCGGTTCCAAGTGACGAGGCCAAAGCCGAGTTGATTTTCGTCCCAACCTGAGCCAAAGTCAAAGCCTTCCACGAGGATCACGGGGCGGTCGAATAGGTTGTCCGACCCTATGCGAACGGTGGCGGCTCCCTGAACGAGTGCGCCTTCGAAATAGACGGCAACGTCCGAGGATCCTGCTCCTGACCCGAGAGACCAAGGAGGGGTGTCTGGCAATGGGGCGAGGTAGGGTTGAGCGACCGCAGCCTGAACAAGGCATGTCAGAAACAACGCGTTGCAAAAGCTTCCCTTCATGGCTGTTCCTTGTGGAAGTCCAAATCGGACCAGTGAGCACGGATGGCCGTGTTGCTTCCGATGAATTCAACTTCCGTTGTTGCCACCTGACGTGTTGACGTAGGCGAGGACGTGGTGCGAAGCAGCCTGAGGGTTGCCGGGAAGGACGTGGTGACGATATGACCGTCGGATTGCACGATGCCCGATGTCTCTTCCCAGGTTTTCAACACGGCAGGCGCGTCCTTCAGGCTCGATGATTCAAGGGAATAATGGGATACGGTCGCTCCAACCGTGCGATGCAGGCGAGCCGTCACGTCAAAGGGAACCGTGACCGCCAAAAACACCGTGTCTTGCGTCGCAACTTCGACTCGTACGTGACGCCACGCGTCCCCAGCAAGGGGGTCAGGCGAATGGACACTCCACCAAGCGTTCGAAGGGAGGGGTTGGTGCGCGGTGACTTGACCAGAAGTCGGGTCCCAGTGAAGGGTGTCTCCCAGAGTTTCCCAGGCAAGGGGAAGGGGGGCGTTGCCCATTCCGGTCGATTGGGCGAGCAACACAAATCCTTCCCTAGGCGGTTCGCCAAAGGCATCCAACACCACAAGAGAGGGAGGGGCACAGTCTTCGGGCAGGCAGCCGACACAGATTCCGACAAGCACAAGGGCCCCCGCTGCGCTCAGACCACGTCGTTGTTTCATGCCCCAAGGATGGCCTTGGGAAGCTTCTTGAATGAAGGGATGTTTGCGGACGCAAGCCGTGAGTTGGCCAGCGTTTCACACGAGAGCCCTAGGCCCCTTGTTTCTGAAGCTTGCCGAGCCGCTGATTGAAAGCTTTGGCCAACTGCTGGGCCTCGCGAAGTGGCAGTTGCTTCCCAAAAACGTGCGTCTTCCCACCAATTTGGAGTTGGATCCGGTCCCCCCCGACGACCCAAAATTGCTGCTCCATGGATTCCATGAACGACCGAGGATTGGGCTCGGGGACCGCCGCGGGTTCAACCGCGTCCAGCGAATGAATCGAGGCGGCACCTTGTTTTTTTCCAACATCCAACCGCATTTCCAAGCCCTTCGTGCTGAGCTGAATCACTTCAAACCCTGATCGCCGCCACCGGACCGCGCGGAATGCCTTGAGGGCGAAAAAGGCCCAAAACCCCATGCAGATCAAGTAGAAGGTACGCTCTGACCCAGGGTAGGTGTACACGCCATAAGCGAGCATGGCGCCCAACCCCATCCACGCGCCAAACCAAATTTCCAGCGATTGGCGTTGCCACGATGGGATGGTGCTCGCAATGGTGGCGATCCAACGGTCTCCTTGGCTTGACATGACGATGCGGTCCCCAATGCGTGACGTGCTCATGCGGGATTCAAGGTCAAGGTGCGGTCGTACACCGCGAGGTATTGGGGCAAAATGCGTTCGATTTGGAACAACTCTGAACGACGCTTGGCTTGTGCGCGGAAAGAGGGAAGGTGGTTTTCGTCGAGCACGGCAAGGCTGTCCTGCGCCATGCCGTTCACGTCCCCCACGGGACGCAAAAAGCCCGTTTTGCCTTGAGCGTTGACTTCGGGAAGGCCCCCCACGTTGGAGGACACCACCGGCACGCCTGCCGCCATGGCTTCCAGCGCCACGAGCCCAAAGCTCTCGGTTTCTGAAGGCAGGAGCAGCAAGTCGGAAATGAGCAATGGCTCGATGGGGTTTTTCACCTTTCCCAAGAAGACCACGTCTTCCGAAACCCCGAGTTTGCGGCTCAGGGCCTCGGCGTTTCCTCGTTCCGGTCCGTCGCCGACCATCAACAACGTGCACTCGCGCTCGGCGCGCACCTGCGCGAACACCTTGACGACGTCGTCGATGCGTTTGACCGGTCTGAAATTGCTGATGTGGCAGAGAATGGGCGCTCCTGAAGGGGAGAGTTGCTTTCGGAATTCAAGATCGGCAGGTCGGTCGAAATGTCTGGGGCAGATGAAATTGTGCACGACGTCAATGTCGCGGGTCACCCCAAACAACCGTTGCGTGTCTGCTTTGAGCGACTGCGACACTGTGGTGACCGCGTCGCTGGCGTTGATCGCGTGGGTGATCACGGGCTTGAACGAGGGGTCCTTGCCGAGGAGCGTGATGTCCGTGCCGTGCAACGTCGTGACCACCGGCACGTGCAGGCCAGCCTCCGCCAAAATCTGTTTGGCGTTGACCGCCGCGCTGGCATGAGGGATGGCGTAATGCACGTGCAGGAGGTTGAGGTTGTGGGTTTGGGCCACTTCAACCATTTTGCTCGTCAGCACCAATTCGTACGGCGGGTATTCAAACAGAGGATACTTGCTGACCTCCACCTCGTGGTAGAAGACGCGCGGGTGGAAAGAGCCCAAACGAACGGGCAAATTGTACGTGATGAAGTGAACCTCGTGCCCCTGCACGGCGAGAGCCTTTCCCAACTCCGTGGCCACCACGCCGCTTCCCCCAAACGTGGGGTAACAGACGATGCCAATGCGAAGCTGGGAGGAGGATGGGCTCATGAGTCTTCAGGAAAACGGCTGGAGGCGCCCAAATGTTCCAAGACCACCCGTTGGATCTCCGTTCGCGTGTCAAGCCGCAGCAACCGCGTGTTGCTCGCGTCGGGGTAGGTGCGGTTGCTCAAAAACACGTAGACCAAATCGTACGCAGGGTCCACCCAAAGCAACGTGCCCGTGAAACCGGTGTGCCCAAAACTTCCCCAGGAAGCGAGGTCGCAAGTCGGTCCAGAATCAGGATCCAAAGCAGGCTTGTCGAACACGATTCCGCGTCGGTTTTCTCCGTTTGGGAAACCGCGCTGCGTCCACTTCGCCAGCACGTCTTCGGGCGCCACTTGCACACCTCTGAGGCTTCCTCCCCTCAACCAGGCTTCACCCAATTCGGCCAAGTCGTATGCATTCGAGAACAGGCCCGCATGGCACCCCACACCTCCTTGCATGGCTGCGCCGGGGTCGTGCACCGTTCCGTGCACTACGCACTTTCGGAACGCCTCGTCCAATTCGGTGGGGGCAATGAGGTCAGCGTCGATCCCTCGTTCGAGCGGGTTGAAGCCAAAACTCGTCCATCCAAGAGGGGTGGCGAGTTCGCGATCCACCCAATCGGCCACGTCCATGCCGCGTTGCTTGAACAAGCGCAGCCACATGTAAAAGCCGAGGTCGCTGTATCGGTATTTGCCTGCCGGGTCCAGTTCCGCATTCAAAATCATGGCCCACACCGAATCCGTGTACGCGTCTTCAAGGTACATCGACGGCGTCACCTCAATGTCGCAGCCGTCGGTGGGCTCGTTCGAAAAGACTCCGGAACTGTCGGCGAGCGCGGACACGTAGAACGGAATCCACGATTCGAGCCCCGCTTGGTGCGTCAACAATTCCCTCGGCGTGCGGGAGCCAAGTGGATGGTGTTTCAGTTCAGGGAGCAGTTCGGCCATGGGGCCGTCCAGATCCAACTCCCCACGTGAATTCAGGTGCATCAGGGCGTTGCCTGTCACTGCGACTTTGGTGATGGACGCCAAATCGTACACCGATTCTGGCACAACAGGGCGGGTGCCATCCAGGGTGCCGAAGGATTTGTCGAGGACAATTTGGCCTCGGTGAGCCACCACAACGCGTGATCCCGGAAGCGCGTCCTCCTCCAAGGCGACCTGCAACAGGCTGTCGACCAGCGAAGAAGGCGAAGCCCAAAAACCGAGGCGCCCGGCAACTGGCCGACCGAGTCTGTGGTGCCCTTCCCACTGGAGACCATCTCCTTCACGCCATGCGGCCTCAATGGGAGATACGGGAAGCGCCCCTCCCACGGGAGCCACCCCGACAAGGGCGTCCGCCACGGCTTCGCAGGTCCGCGCATCGTCCTGGTACGCCACGATGACGGAAGACACGTTTGCTCGGAGCGGCATCAAATCGTTGAGGGCATAGGGGTTGCCCATCCAAACGAGGGTTACGAGGTTGGGGTCCACGTTCAATTCAGACAAAACGCTGGCCAACGCTTCCACGCCGTCGCGCTGCAATCCAAAGTTGCGCGAGGGCCGGTGGCTCATTTCGGTGGCCGTGACGAGCACGTGGTTTGATCCGCTAAGGGCGGATCGTACCGACTCGCGGCCAAGGCCATTGCCGTCTTTGCCAAGGACGTGCCGTTCCACGCTCCATCGCGCACCGAGGTGCGACCGGAGTTGATCCTCGAGCGGCGCGCAGGACGTGGCGTGGTTGGCCAAGTCAAGCATCACCAACGAGCCTTGGTGTTGGAGGAATGGCGCAGCCGATGCCGTGTCCGATCCCGGGAGCACGGTTAGGCTTTGGGCAATCAGTTCGCGGTGGATGACGTCGGCATGCTCCGGTTCCCATGCCGTGCCCTTGGTGGGAAGAGGCTCTTCTGCCCGACACCAAGCCTTGGCCAGCAAAACACGGCGGCATTTCTCGGTCACGCTCGCCGAATCAAGCATGCCACTCTTCATGGCGTGCATGGCTTCGGCGATGGCCGCCTCGGGGTCGCCTGGAAAAAGCAGCACGTCATTTCCCGCGAGCAGAGCGTCTCGAATCCTCGGCCGCTCCCCCACAAAGTCGGCGAAGCCCTTCATGCTCATCGCGTCGGTGAACACCAACCCCTCAAAACCAAGCTCACCCCGCAGCAGCGAGTCCACGATGAGCGGCGACAGGGTGGAGGGTTGCGCTTCCGCGCTGTCCAATCCGGGCACGTCAAGGTGGGCGACCATGACGGCGCCCATGCCGCGGTCGAAGGCGTGTCGGAACGGTGCGAGTTCCACCGAGTCGAGACGCGCTCGGTCGTGGCTGATGGTCGGGAGCGTGGCGTGGGAATCGCTGTCGCTGTCGCCATGTCCGGGAAAGTGTTTGGCTGTCGCCAAGACGTGAACGTCTTGCAATCCGTCAGCGTACGCCTGCCCCAAGGCTCCAACCCATTCCACGTCCTCTCCAAAACTTCGGCTGCCGATCACCGGGTTGATGGGGTTGGAATTCACGTCCACGACAGGCGCGAAATTGACGTGAACCCCCGTCGCGCGAAGGCTCTGGCCAACCACCTGGCCAAACATCCTCACCAACGCAGGGTTCCGGGTGGCACCCAAAGTCATGGCACGCGGGAATGAGCGCGTGCTGTCCAGCCGCATGCCCAATCCCCATTCGGCATCTGACGCCACCATAAGCGGCACTTTCGCCAAGTCCTGCAGTCGCTTCAGCCGAATGCGTTGGTGTTCCGGGCCGCCTTGCATGCAAATCACACCGCCCAAGCCCAAGTCGCGGGTCCAGCGCTCGGCCTCGGCCCAGCCAGCGGTGTCCGTTCGGGCGTAAATCGGGACCATCAGAAGTTGGGCCACGCGTTGCTCCATGCTCAACGTCCGCAAAATGCTGTCGGCAGCGAGGCTGTCTTCCGCGAGGAATGCCGGGCGAATGGGGCCTTCAACAGGGGTGACTTGCGCCCGGTGGCATCCCGCCACGACCAAAAGCGCAATTGCGGTGTACAGGGCGCGCAGCATCAACCGAGCTCCTCCATGCGGGTTCGTGCCAACGTCACGAGGAAGTTGAATTGTTCCTCCACGGTCAATTCGCTGTTGTCGACAACCACGGCATCGTCGGCCTGGCGCAAGGGCGCCACGGCGCGTTCCGAGTCAATTCGATCACGCTCCAGCACGTTGTCGAGCACTTCGTCGTAGCTCACGTTCTTGCCGTTTTGTTGCAATTCGCGCAAGCGACGGTAGGCCCGGGTTTCTGGGTCAGCGGTCATGAAAATCTTCAGCTCCGCTTGTGGCAAAACCACGGTTCCAATGTCTCGGCCGTCCATCACAACTCCGCCTCCTTCAGCCATGCGTTGCTGGATCGCCACCAGCTTGGTTCGCACTTCAGCCACGCGGGCAACCAGGCTCACTTTGGATGCCACTTCCATCGTCCGGATTTCCTTTTCGACGTTCATGCCGTTCAGGTGGATTTCCGACTGTTCGGTTTGGGGGTTGTAGCGGAAGGCCAAAAACATCCGGTCCAGTCCTGCTCTCAAGCCCACCTCGTTGACCGTCGAATCCACGACGCTCCGCTCTCGCATCGCGTGGAGGGTGGCGGCGCGGTACATGGCTCCTGTGTCGACGTAGACGTAGTTCAACTCTTTGGCCAGCGACTTGGCCATCGTGCTTTTTCCTGCACTTGAATGGCCGTCAATGGCGATGTTGATTCGGCTTCTCCCCATGCTTCGAAGATAGGATGTGCCAACTGAAAATCAGGGGGCAACGGCAGGGGATTTGGCGCGTGATTTGGGGAGCTGCAAGACCAGGCCCAAATGCGTGGACGAACCTGCAAAATGGTACACGCTTCGAGCGATGCTGAAGTCCAGGTTTCGAAACCTCCCGCGCACCCCAAACGACATGCCGTTCACCCCAGTTCGCCCGGCGGCAGCCATGGTTTTTTGGCGTTGGTGGTTGTAGCCGACGTACCCGCGCAACTGCGGTCCCAAGTTGAGCGTCACGCCTCCCGTCACGTGACGGAAGAATTGATCGCCCCACACCCACGTGTCGTTGGCGATGACCTCGCCAGTCAGCGGGTCATACACGTCGTCGTACGTCCCTTCCGGCGCGAGTTCCCACGTTTCGAGGCGCTGGAGGCGCAAGTGAAACGTGAATGGTGCGTTGGGGAATCCTTGGGTCAGACCCAATTGCACGTTGTGCGGGAGTCGGCCCTCGGGCATGATGCCCGAGAAATCTCTTTGGAAGCCCAAGTTCGAGATCAAGAGCCCGGCCGCGCCGTGCCCGTTCCGAGATCGGCGCACCAACCCGAGGTCGGCGCCGAGCACGCCTGCGTTGACCTGCTCCAGATTGCGGAGCCCTGCGTATCCCGAGACGCCCACCACCCAGAGCGTGTCGATCACCCACGACGTGCCGTACTGTGCTGCGTAATCGCCTCCGGAAAATGTGCCCGTAGGGTCTCCCGCAGCTGAACTGCCTTCAAACGTGCCATAGGACGCGAAACGGATGCCGATGCACGAGGCGCGTCGTCCGGACGGCGCCAAGGGAACAGCCACGGCCCCGCCACGAATTCCTGCGAAGTAATCGAGGTATGACGTGTAGATGTCTTGGCTGACTGTGGAATCGATGGCCGCCGGGTGCAGGACGGCACTCCACCCGTCCCCCTGTACCGGCGCCACATCCAGTCCTCCCAAGGCTGCGTTACGGGCGTCCGCTGCCAAGTCCCAGGCCAAGGAGGAAGGGACGTCGCCTGGGGTTTGGGCATGCGCTCCCGACGACCAGAAGGCGACCACGACGAGGGCAACAGAACGGAAGGGGAGGCGAAGCATGAGGTGCAAGTTAGGACGAGACGATGCGCAACGGGTGTTCAACATGTTGACCCAACAACGCACGGTCGACCACTTCTCGCATGTGCGTGACGTACGTGAACGTCAAACCCTTGATGTAGCGGGGATTGATGTCCTCAATGTCTTGACGGTTGCGCTCGCACAAGATGATCTCACGGATTCCCGCACGCTTCGCGGCCAAGATTTTTTCTTGGATCCCCCCGACCGGGAGCACCTGCCCGCGCAACGTGATTTCGCCACTCATGGCGAGGTACTTGCGCACTTTGCGCTGGGTGAAGGCGCTCGCCAGAGCCGTCAACATCGTCACGCCTGCGCTCGGGCCGTCTTTCGGGATGGCGCCTTGCGGCACGTGGATGTGCACGTTCCACTTGTCAAACACGTCGGGCGTCAGTCCGAGCCAATCGGCGTGGGACTTCAAATGTTGCAGGGCAATGATGGCCGACTCCTTCATCACGTCGCCAAGGTTGCCGGTCAGCGTCAGTTTGCCAGAGCCGGGGGTCAGCGACGATTCGATGAACAGGATGTCGCCACCCCTCGGAGTCCAAGCGAGTCCAGTCACAACGCCCGCCACGTCGTTCCCTTCGTATCGGTCCTTTTCCCGAGCGATGCCGAGGATGCCGTGCAGGTCATCCTGTCCAACTTCAACCTCGAAGACTTCGTCGAGGGCCAGCTGCTTCGCGCGGTGCCGCACGATTTTGGCAAGGCGCTTGTCGAGCCCTCGGACGCCACTTTCGTTGGTGTATTGTTCGACCACCGACTGAATGGTCGCCAAAGGCACCTTCAATTGCGCCGTTGCAAGTCCCGATTCATTGAGGTGCTTGGGAAGGAGGTGGCGCTTGCCGATTTGGACTTTCTCTTCGAGGGTGTATCCGCTGACGTCGATGATCTCCATGCGGTCGCGCAACGCGGGATGGATGGTGCTCAGGTCGTTGCACGTGGCAAGAAACATGACCTTGCTGAGGTCGTAATCCAAGTCGAGGTAGTTGTCGTGGAAGGTGTGGTTTTGTTCGGGGTCAAGCACCTCGAGCAGGGCCGAGGAGGGGTCGCCGTGGTGGTCCCGACCGAGCTTGTCGATCTCGTCCAACACAAAGAGCGGATTGCTCGTGCCGGCCTTCTTTAAATTTTGAAGGATGCGGCCAGGCATGGCCCCGATGTAGGTTTTTCGGTGTCCCCGGATTTCAGCCTCGTCACGCAATCCGCCCAGGCTCATGCGCACGTACTTCCGTCCCAACGCCCCGGCGATGCTTCGTCCGAGGGATGTCTTGCCGACGCCAGGAGGGCCATACAAACAGAGGATGGGTGCCTTCAAGTCGCCCTTGATTTTCAAGACAGCGAGGTGCTCGATGATGCGCTCTTTGACCTTTTCGAGGCCGTAGTGATCCTCGTCCAACACCGATTGCGCGTGCTTCAAATCGAAGTTGTCGTCCGAGGTGTTGTTCCAAGGCAAATCAAGCAGTGTCTCCAAGTAGTTGGCTTGCACGCTGTATTCGCTCGCTTGAGGATTCATGCGTTCGAGCTTGCCGACTTCTTTTTCAAAGGCTTCTTGAGCATGGTTAGGCCAGTCCTTGCTCGCGGCCTTGGCACGCTTTTCAAGGATTTCCTCCTTCAACGGGTTGGAGCCCAATTCTTCCTGGATGGTCTTCATCTGCTGGTGCAGGAAGAACTCACGCTGTTGTTGATCGAGGTCCGTCTTGACCTTCCGCTGGATGTCTTGCTTGAGCGACAACATCTGCTTCTCCTTGTGCAGGAGCTCGAAAACCCTTTGGGCTCGTTCGCGCAGATTCACTTCTTCGAGGATGGCTTGTTTGTCCTCGACTTCGACTTGCATGTTGCTTCCGACAAAGTTCACCAGGAAGCCCAAACGATCGATGGCCTTGATGGCTTCTGCCGCCTCCGTTGGAATGTTGGGGTTCATCTCAATGAGTTCCACGGACAGGTCCCTGAGGCTTTCGATCATCGCTTGTCCTTCTTTCTCGGGGAGCGGTTCATCGATGCCTCCGTAGCGTTCAACCTTGGCTTTGTGATAGGGCTCTTCTTGCAGAATTTCGGTCCACGTGAACCGTTGTTGGCCCTGGAGGATGACGGTGTTTGTGCCGTCGGGCATCTTCAACATTTTGAGGATGCGCGCCACGGTGCCAACCTTGTTCAGGTCATCGGGGCCAGGCACTTCGGTGTCGTTTTCTTTTTGGCTGACGACGCCGATCAAGGACTCCGCTTTGTTGGCCTCTCGAATCAAACGCACGCTCCGGTCTCGCCCCACACTGATCGGGATGACGACACCGGGAAAGAGAACCGTGTTCCTCAACGACAGGATTGGAAGCACTTCAGGCACGGCCTTTTCATGCATCGCGTTCTCGTCCTCCTCTGTAAGAATGGGAATGAAATCTTGGTCTTGGATGTCGCTGAGTCGCATGGCCTTCAGGTTTGGGTAATCACGATGTCAAACGACGTGCCAAGGGGCTTTGTCGCTCCGTTCCTGACACAACAAACGCCAACCTGTCCAGTTCGTTGTTCAGAACGGCAGGGATCTCGTCCTCGTGCGACAGGATGTCAGGTCCAGAGACCCAAGCGCGCGTCATGCACGTTGCGCGTAAGCTTCACGGATGCGCGCCTCATCCTCAGGCCGAAGTGATTGGTTGCGACGCGCCATGACTTTTCCTGCTGTATCGAGTGCGCGCTGGAGGTCGCAAACCTCACCGCCCATGCCCCAGGAAAAAGAAGGGAGGTGACGAGGAGGAGTTTGGTCGCCAAACACGTTGCTCATGGGCCCAATCACAGTCGCGGTGCTGAATGCTGTGTGGATGGCGGTTTTGCTGTGGTCGCCCATGATTAAGCCGCAAAACGTTCGGCCTCGAGGTTCAAAGGTCTGCGTCGGTGCACTCCACTCGGAAATCTCGCCGTAGGTGTTCTTCAGGTTGCTGCATGTCGTTTCCGCCCCAAGATTGCACCACGAACCCAACACGGAATTGCCTAAGAATCCGCCGTGGGCCTTGTTCGACCAATCGTGAATGACCACGTTGCTCAGTTCACCCCCGACTTTGCATCCCCGTCCGATCGAAGTCGGACCGTACACCAACGAACCCATACGCAGCGTTGAGCCTTCTCCGAGGGCAAACGGCCCTCGGATGCGACTTCCCTCCATGACCTCGGCATCCGGGCCTACGACGATGTCACCTCCTTCCGTGTTGTACGATCCATCCCGAATCACGGCGCCCGGACCGAGATGCATGCGGTTCATCGGGCCGTGTACAATCACACCTCTGCTGGCCCAAGATTCGCGTTCGTCTTCAGACAGGGTGCGCAAGCGCCAAGCGATTTGAAGCCTGGACAAGTCGCATGCAATTCCCTCGCCAACGCGTTCAAAAAGGGTACCCGAATCGTGCAGCAAGTCGGGCTTGCCAAGGTCAATGTCCTCCGCGGTATTGCCTCCATGCACAGCTACAATCAGATCGCCGTGCCGCCAAGCCATGCCTGAATTCAAGCTCGCGATGGAAGCCACATTCGCTGAATTTGGAAGGAGGCGAGGGTGGACCCTAAGGTGGGGTTTGGACTGCAAGATATCCTGCCATTGATTTGCAATGGATCTGACCCCAAAGTGGAGTGCCGATTCATCCCGAAGCACATTCAGGGGATAAAGGCTGGGGCTTGGAGCGATGTCCAAAATGCAAGATGCTGTCATGACGCAAACTTATGATTTGAACCAAAGCGGGCGGTCAAGTGTTGATTGGGAGAACACACCTTACAATCACCAAGAGAGCGGCGTGAAGCAGGAATTTTCCATCAAGGACCTCGAAAATTTGACGGGGGTGAAAGCGCATACCATACGCATATGGGAACAGCGCTATGAGTTGCTGCACCCCGAGCGTTCTGAAACCAACATCCGAACCTATTCCAATCAGGACCTGAAGAGGCTGTTGAACGTCAGTCTCTTGGTGGATCGTGGCCTCAAGATTTCCAAAGTGGCAACCATGTCGGAGATGCAATTGGTTTCCGCGATTCAACAAGGCCCTGCCATTCATGAAGAAGGTGGCGAAATGGTGGCGCAGCAGCGGCTAAAGGTGGCGATGATGTCCTTCGATGAGGCGCTTTTCCGTTCGACCATGGACGAGTGCATTGGACGCTTGGGTTTTGAATCGACGGTGCTCAGTGTGTGTCTTCCGTTCCTTGCTGAGGTGGGGGTGTTGTGGCTGACGAATGCCATTTGCCCGGCCAACGAGCACTTCATGAGCAATTTGTTGCGTCAATTGCTTTTCGCCCAAATTCACAACACTCCCTTGCCCCACATGGAGGACTCCGAAGAGGTGCTTGTGTTGTATTTGCCGGAACGCGAAATCCATGACATTTCGCTTCTGTTTGTCCATCAATTGTGCCGTGCACACGGCAAGCGGAGTATTTTCCTGGGGCAAAGCGTGCCCTTTGACGACCTGAGGAGCGTTGCAGGCCAATTCCCGAACGCCCGTTTTGTCACCTACTGCACCACGGATCCTTCTGAGGCTCAAGCTCAAGATTACGTAGAGCGCATTGCGCGGACGTTTGAAGGGACAGGCGTGCAGTTTCACCTCGCAGGTGGGGTGTTTCGCGATGTGGATTCAGCGCCCGGCGTGACCATTGATGTCACGGGTGGTGCCCTCGTGCAGCGGTTGTTCTGAACGACTCATACCAACTTTCATGTCGTTTGAGGCTGGTTTTCAGCCAGTTTCGAGTTTTTGTGGAACAAATGTTGAAAATAGTTGAACAGAAAGTTGGTCTCAGCGGAGATTTGTTTAATATTTACATCGAATCGTTAAACACATCGATGATGAGCTCTCTTGAATTCAACCAACTATTGGTCAGTCAGTCGGACTTCCTTCGCGGGTTTGCACTCGGCTTCACACGCAACGGCGCTGACGCAGACGACTTGGTGCAGGACACCATGGTGAAGGCCCTGCGATACAAGAACAATTTCAAGGAGGGCACCAACATGAAAGGGTGGCTCTACACGATCATGAGGAACATCTTCATCAACAACTACAAGAGGAAGAAGTTTCAAAACACGGTCTTGGACAGCACGGAGAACCAGTATTTCATCAATGCGAGCCAAGATTACCGTGTGGATACGGTCACCACAGTGATCAACCAGGGAGACATTCTGAATGCCATCGACGATTTGAAGCCCGATTTCCGGAAACCGTTCACGATGTTCCTAGACGGGTTCCACTACGATGAGATTGCCGCTGAAATGGAAATTCCCATGGGTACGGTGAAATCGCGGATCTTCCATGCCCGAAAGAAATTGTCTGCCTCACTCTCGGATTTCAACTGAAGGGCCATTCCTCATCGACTTCCCGTATCTTGGGGGCAACTCGAGTGCTCCCTTGTTATGGATTCACCTTCTTTTTACCGCGTTTTCTCCCTTGCGAAGTACTGCGCTGTCGCACTAGGCCTTTCCGTGGCCTTCGTGGCTCAAGGTCAAGTCGCTGTCGACCAGGGCATGACTGCCGAACAATACGTGAACGACGTTTTGTTGGGTGAAGGCGTCTCCGCGACCAACATCTCTTTCATCGGGTCCCCGGAGCAAATTGGCTACATGACAGAAGGCGGCTCAGCAAACTTTCCGATTGAAAGCGGCTTGGTGTTGAGTTCGGGCAACGCGGCTGACGCATTTTGTGCAGGACTTGGGTGCTTCAATTGTGCTGGTGGAAACCCCACGGACAATGATTTGTTGGACATCGCCAACAGCGTACCTCCACTGATTGGTCAAGCATTCAACGTAAGCAGCGTGAATGACTTGTGTGTTCTTGAGTTTGACTTTGACCCCGCAGGGGACTATGTGTCGTTCAATTACGTGTTTGGGTCCAGTGAGTATGAGGCTTGGGAAAACACCACGTACAACGACATTTTCGCGTTCTTCCTTTCAGGTGCGGGCATTGATGGCCCCTACGACGCCCCAGCCGCGTTTCCGGGTCAGGCGATCAACATTGCCAGTGTTCCAGATTCGGATCCGGAGTTGCCAATCACCATCAGTTCCGTCAACGGTTCTTTGAATGCGGAATACTACATCCTCAATGAATCGGCTGACATTTGCATGAACGGCTACACGACTGTGCTCACGGCCGTGTATCCCGTCATATGTGGAGAGACATACCACATCAAACTGGCCATCGGTGACGGGTCAGACGGCATCCTCGATTCGGTGGTCATCCTTGAAGAGGGAAGTTTTGGTTCTCCCATCCCAACGACCTACGAAGCCCAAGCTTCGCCTGAGTGCGACCCCGACCCCGACGACGATCAAATCATTTACTGCGCTTGGGAGGATTGTGGGCCTTCGACCATCACCATCAGCCGCCCATGCGCTGTTTCGTCGTTGTTCCCGTTTCCGTTTGACTTGATTGCTGCGCCAGGGTCAGAAGCCACACTCGATCAAGATTTGATTGGGTTGCCATCCTCAGCGGCCATTCCAATCGGCGAGTATGGGATTTCGCTGACGTTTGACGTCCCCCAAGATTTCATTGACGAAGGGACGGAGACCTTGAATCTCAAAGTGGTCAGCGGCACCATCGAGAGTCAGATCACCATCATCATCTACGACACGCCGCCGTTCGAAGCGACGATGCCGGAACTTGTTACCGTGCCTTGCGACCAAACCGAGGAAGTGTGCATCGAGTTGATCCAGGATCCCGCGTATGCCTACCCGCCCGTGGATTACACGTGGTCCATCAATGGCGTGGACTACGGTTCAGACCAGTGCGTGACTTACGGCTCATTGACTTCCTCATTGATGGAGGTGTATTTGGAAGACGGATGTGGCCGGGAGATTTACTTGCAGGGACTCTTCGACGTTCCCTACGAAGCCTTGGAACTCACCATGCCCAATGATACGTTGTTGTGCAATGGTGCTTCGGCGTTCATGGAACTTGAAATTGTCGGTGGTCAGCCTCCGTATCAAATTCAATGGGACGACTTCAATGACGAGGAATTGGTTCATTTGGTCGATCCAGACGTCAGCACGGAGTACGAGGTGGTGGTGGTCGACAATTGCGATTACGTCGAGTTTGCCGCGACTCAAGTGGACGTCCAAACCGTCAAAGCCACCATTCTGCGTGAGAGTCTCGGGGACGACACGTACGAATTTGACGTGTTGGTGAATCCCGCGGAACCTGTAGAGGGAGCTTACTTCTACGAATGGGACTTCGGGGACGGACAGTGGGCGTACGAGAAGAACCCGACGCACCGCTACGACGGTTTGTCCACGTACCAAGCGCAAATCTTCGTCACGACGGACATCGGATGCACGGACAACGCCATCATGGACATCTATGGAGATGTCCTGTTCTACATTCCAACGGCTTTCACGCCAGACAACGACGGAATCAACGATGCCTTCGAAATCACAGGACGCCAAGTCCGCCTGTTTGAGATTTGGATTTACAACCGTTGGGGCGAACTGGTGTACACGAGCACGGATCTTGATGAAGTCTGGATGGGCGACGTCAACGGAGGAACGCACTTTGCACCCAACGGGATTTACCATTGGGTGATTAAGGCAGCAGGGTTTGATACGCAAGCTGAAGAGTTTCGAGGCTTCGTTCACCTGATGCGCTAACCCTTACATCTGATCATGATTCAATCTGAAGCCGGCCGCTCCATGCGAGGTGCCTTTGTCGCCGTGACCTCCCTCTTTTTCATGTGGGGCTTCATCACCGTCCTCGTGGACGCTCTGATTCCTCGGCTCAAAGAAGTTTTTGAACTCACGTTTCTTCAGGCCGGACTCGTTCAATTCGCCTGGTTTGCCGCTTACGGCATCCTTTCCATTCCTGGAGGAAATTTGATTTCACGCATCGGGTACCAACGAGGAATTTTGGTCGGTCTTGCCACCGCGGGGTTCGGGTGCCTGCTGTTTTATCCAGCGGCTGCCACTCGGATGTATCCGCTGTTTCTCTTGGCGCTTTTTGTCGTGGCCGGGGGCATTACGGTCTTGCAAGTGGCTGCGAACCCGTACATCAGTGTGCTCGGTCCCGACGAATCTGCCTCTACGCGGCTCAACCTCTCACAGGCGTTCAATTCATTTGGAACCACAATCGCGCCTGTGGTCGCAGCGAGCTTTTTGCTTGGAGATGAAATCTTGAGTGGCAAAAACATCGAAGCCCTTTCTGAAACCGCTCGACTGGACTATTATGCGGGAGAAGCTTCTGCGGTGCAAGTGCCTTTCGTCCTTCTTGCTCTGGCCTTTTTTGCTCTGGCTGCGGCGGTTGGTGCCATATCTCTGCCCAAAATTTTGGGGGAAGGGAGTGCAGAAAAGGCAACGGCTTACGCAAGCGTGCTTCGGAACAAGAAACTGCTTTTCGGAGCACTGGGGATCTTCGTGTATGTCGGGGCAGAAGTGGGGCTGGGTTCCTACATGGTGAGCTACGGGTTGAGTTTGGACATCGTGGGGGAAATCAAGACCAGCAGTTTGCTCGGGGGCATGGCCGGTGTGTCGGCATTCATCAAGGGTGTGGATGTCGCAGGATTGGATGCCAAAGGGGTCCTTGGAGCCCTTCTGACCTTTTATTGGGGCGGTGCGATGGTGGGGCGATTTGCAGGCTCAGCACTGATGCAGCGCGTTGCACCTTCTTCCCTTCTTGCCGGTTCCGCGGCATTGGCCGTGGCTTTCATCGGCCTCTCGATCGCGAGTTCAGGAGTGTCTGCGCTGCTCTTTCTGCTTGCGGTGGGATTTTGCAACAGCATCATGTTTCCGACCCTTTTCACCTTGGCCATTGAAGATCTTGGTGAAGGAAAACCTCAAGGTTCAGGTGTGTTGTGCACGGCCATTGTCGGCGGGGCATTCATCCCCCCCGCAGTAGGCGCTGTGGCGGACAGTGCTGGCTTTGGTGTGGCCTTTGTTTTGCCCATGCTTTGCTACCTGTATATCGCGTGGTATTCAGGGCGTTTGGTGCCACAGGAGTCCAAGTGACGTCCAAATGACCTCGATGGGACGGGGAATCCCAAGTTTCCTTAACGCCCAAGTTGAGTTTTTGCACAAGAGACAACTTTTTCAGGTGCGTATGTGTTCTTTTGACGAAGCGACATGCGCCAAACGATGCGCAACCGCGAAACTCAAGATTCATGGCACGCAGAAAAAAATCAGAGAAGGAACTTCAACCCAACATCAAAGTTCGTCTCGATCGCCGGACGGTGATCACTGTGCGTGACTCGAGCAAGCTGGCGTATTGGAAGGAAAAATTTCCTGCGCTTGAGATTCTGGAAGAATCGTAATCTTCGGAGACATGCATGAAAAAGGCGGCCATTGGCCGCCTTTTTCATGTCCCGGTGCGGGGTTTGATGCACAGGCACTTATTTGGCCTCAGCCGTTTCTTGCTTCCATGGAGCAAACGCAAGCTGCTCGCGTCCTTTCTTCGTCAAGGCATAGCCATCCTTGTTTTGAATCATGCCGTCAAGGTAGAGGTTCGTGATGCGCTCACCGATGCGCGCTTTGCCAACATGCAAGTCCGTGTCTTCTTCGATGCGCTTCCAAAAATTGCGCTCCAACACTGCAAGACGAATGTGGCACTGGTTCTCGATCTTGTGTTGGTGAATGATGTCGAGAATCATGTGGTCGTATTTGTCCAAGTTGTTCATGGTGCAGGCGTTGGGTTGTGAAAGATTTGAACAGCAAGAAAGGACTTTTCCGCGGAAACCTCAGGAAAACCGCGGGGTCCGTTATTCACGACTTGTTCACGGCACTTCTGAAATTGTGAACAACGTGTGGATATCGTCTCTCGTTGGCTGTCAACGAGAGGTTTGGCGAAAATATTTGAAGTAGCGCTCCATGTAATGGACGTCTCGATCGGGGAACGGCGAGGTCTTGAAGGGGGCATGCACGTGCACAAACCTTCGGCGTGTTTCCCACGCGCACAAGGTGATTCTGCTCTTGGCTTCGTGTGCAGCTCGTTGAATGTTCTCAAGGTCGCTGCGCAGGGCAGTGGTCGTGGTGGCGTTGGTGCAGCCTTTTTTAAAATGTGTCGTGCTTTGATCGCTCCGATTGCTCCAATCCTCCGGGTCTCCTTTCAAGACAATGACTTTGACGGGCATGGTGGCACAGAGGAGCTTCACTTGCCAGGATTTGGGCGCCCACATGACGAGAGTGGTTCTCCAAAACTGCACTGGCAGTTGGCCTCGCAATTGCCAGCCCAAGGCTTGCACCGCCAAGCGCATCAAACTCACGCGCCAACCGGCGCGCTTGGCCCCAGGAGGTGGAGGAAGGCGATGCGGTTGGGAGGTGGAGTTAGCCATGTGCAGCAAGTTCGTCCTCAAAGGCCGTCCAAGATCCTTTGAGCGTGGGGGCTTGGTGCAGAAAATGCGAAAGCTGGGTCTGGAAAGCCGACCGTGGCCACGCCAAAACCCCGAGCGAAGCGAGGTGGTCGTTCATGATTTGGCAATCCACGGGCCCAAATCCACGGAACGACAGCCATCGAACGAGTTTGACAAAAGCCACTTTTGAGGCGTTGGTGGAGGTGGAGAACATGCTCTCTCCAAAGAACATCCTGCCAAGTGAAACGCCGTAGAGTCCGCCGACGAGTTCGTCACCGTCCCACACCTCAACGGAATGAGCCACCCCCAATTCATGCAAGGTGACGTAGGCGCGAACAATGTCTTCGTTGATCCACGTGCCTTCCCCGTCGCGTGGGGCTTTTTGGCACCCACGTATGACCCCTTCGAATTCGCGGTCCAGGGTCACGCGATAGCGACTTCGATTGAGTTCGTTGCGCATGCTTTTGGACACCCTTAAGCCGTTTTCCGGGAGGACGGCGCGCTCGGGAGGAGCCCACCATAGGATGGGGTCTTCTTCCATGAACCAGGGAAATGCACCATGTTCGTAAGCCGCCAACAGCCGAGCGGGCGACAAGTCGCCTCCCACGGCAAGCAACCCGTGCTCCCCGGCGACTTCCACATCGGGGAAGTGCAAGTCGTCGTCGAGGAGGTGGATTTTCATGCCGCAAAGTAACGGCCTGTGCGCTTCCTTTGTGCTTATGCGGGACTCGAACGCGCCCTTGGAAATTGAGAAGTTGGAATCTTGTTTGCAGCCGAATGTCTTGCCAGGTTGGGAGGTTCAGGCCTTGGCGTGTCCTCCAGGTCGGCCGCCTGACGTGGCTGAGAAAATGGCGGCGGCCAAACGAGCGGGTGTCATGTGCTTGTTGTGCCCAAATCACGAGGGACGCTGGTCCGTCGTGGTCATGAAACGCACGGAGGACGGGACAACACACAGTGGCCAACTTGCGTTTCCGGGTGGGGCGGAGGAACCTGCAGATGAAGGGGATTTGATGCAAACGGCGCTTCGTGAGTGTGCTGAGGAAGTGGGGGTGAAGGTGCCTCCACAGCGAGTCTTGGGGGCCTTGTCCTCCGTGTACATACCGCCGAGTGACTTTTTTGTCCAGCCTTATGTGGCTTGGAGCCCAAAGCCCTTGAGCTTTGAGTTGCAGGTTGAAGAAGTGGCCGAAATCTTGGTCCTCCCCCTCGACACGCTTCCCTTACCTCAAACCCCCTGGCCGTTGCAACGAATGACGGTGGGGAGGGGGACAATTCGGGTTCCAGGCTGGCCATGCCAGGGGCAAGTCCTTTGGGGGGCGACAGCGATGATGATGGCGGAATTGCGTGCGGTCTGTCATTTGGCGGGATTTGGGCCTTCCTTTGCGTCGTCCTAATCCACGATGGCATGAAAGATTTGACAAGCAGCAATCCCCAAAAAGTCAAGGCCGCATTGAAACGCGCCAAGAAGAACGGCGACGCGACATGGATTTTGCCGTTGCTGGAAGCATTCGCAAGTCGCAGCGACGATGGGTTAAAGGAGGAGATGGGGGCGTTGTTGAGCACGCTCAAACTTTCTGTCGCTGAAGACATCTTCCTCGAAACGTTGGCGCGTCAGGAGATGAAACACATCCACGCCGATGTCCTCGGGTTCTTGTGGAGTTGTGGCTTCACCTGCGAAGGCCGTTTGGCTCGCGTGGTGGAGGCGGCGTGCGAAGGAGACTTTCGCCAAGCGATGGAAGGCACAACCCTTGTTGAGCAAGTCGAGACAGCAACTCACGAACGAGATGTGTTGGAGGCCCAAGTAATCACCTCTGAGGCACTTCAAGATGGAAGCAAAGAGGGGATTCGTCCGTTTGTCCAGGCCATGGCGCAGCACCTCGCCATGTTGAGCGATTCGGTGATGTAGCATGGCTGCGTGGAATCAGTTGGCGTCAGAGCGGCGCTTGGCGATTCGTTCCAACGGTCCTGGACACGTGCCCAAGTGGCAATCCGTGCAGGCTTGCACGACGGCATTGTAAGTCGAAGCCGAGGGCGAAGCGTTGAATTGCGCGATGGCCAAGGCATACAAAGGGGCATGATTGTCAAAATGGGCGTTGATCATGGTCTCATCAGTGGGTTCCACGCCCAGGAGGTTGTGGGAAATCAACGATCGGCCGTCCCAACGATGTTCCGGGTCAGCCATGACCGCCTCGAGGGTCGCTTGCAACTGCCCGTCCATGGCCACCATGTTGGACGCCAGGGGAGAGGATCCGTTGGGTTGGTTAGGCGCCAAAGTGGGGGTAGAGCATGATTCGGTTTGAGGCTGACAACGGATCAATGCCCCAGCCATCAGCAACATCACCAAGCCCCAAAAGGCAATCCCTGGATTTCTCACGTCAGTCTTCAATCATGACCCCGGTGGCGGTGAATGCCAAGCGAAGCTCAGGTTCGATGATGGCCGCAATTTCTT
>Ga0209138_1000189_pt1 | contig 64346 bp, 76 predicted proteins | sample SaaInl3SG_22_DNA_FD_184645 | JGI IMG/M metagenome (GOLD analysis project Ga0209138, IMG submission 184645) | Marine microbial communities from expanding oxygen minimum zones in the Saanich Inlet - ESP_153SG_22_DNA (SPAdes) (version 2) | ecosystem: Environmental > Aquatic > Marine > Intertidal...
CCACTATGGAAAAGGTCAAAAGATGAGAATGTAATTCCGACTTTCATATAGATATTATACAGAAAATAATAGGGTCTGTCAAGACCCTATTTTAAGATTTTTATTCTCTATTGCCCAAAAGCGATAGTAACATTTGGAATAGATTAATAAAGTTTAGATACAGTCCTATCACAGTTCGCATAGCAAATTTTGCTAATTCGTCTGTTGGTTGATTTGCGTTCAAGAAGGTATTCTTGGCATTCTGTGTATCGTAAGCTGTTAGACCTGTGAAAATTAATACACCAATAATACTGATAGTGAACTGTAGTGCTGAACTTGCCAGGAAAATATTTACTAGACTAGCAATAATAATTCCAATCAATCCAACAAATAAGAATCCGCCCAGGCCAGACAGATCTCGCTTAGTGGTGTAACCCACAAGGCTTGCTCCAGCAAAAGTTGCCGCAGTAATAAAGAAAACTTGCGTAATGCTTGCGGCTGTGTATACGGCAAAAATTGTGCTTAGACTAACACCCAATACTGCCGCAAAAATATAATAAAAAGTTCGAATGGATTCAAAACTCCAATTTTGACTTGCGAAACTGTAGTAAAGAATCATCCCCAGGGGTGCGAAAACAAACAACCACATCATGGATCCCATGGCGAACATCAATCCCGATGCGTATGTTAGGTATGCTACGACACCACTGATAACCAAACCAATTGCTGTTTGGTTATAAATTGCCAACATAAATTGGCGTAAATATTCATCATACTGTGTACGTGTTTGTGTAATTGCACTCATATTAATCTCCTATAAACTGTGAAAGTTCTGGAGCCTTCCATCCTTCTGGCTTCAGTACCTTGCCGTCTTCACGTTTAATAACTTTGCCCGTTTCTGGATTGATCTTAGCAAAGTTTGTATTCATTACTTCTTTCCATGCCGCTTCACCATCCCAGCCTGCGGCACGAATAGCACCCATAGTAACAACAAGAATATCAACAAGTGCGTCTAGTTGTTCTACTTTATCGTTGTCTAGGATAGCTTCTTCTAGCTCGTCTGTTTCCTCACGGATTAGATCGAGATACATTTTGTAGTTTGCTTCACTAGGCTCTTGATCACACGCTGTATGAAACGTGTCGATATCTTTAAACGGATTTGTCATTATCTTGCTCCAAACTCTTCTGGACGAATCTCTGCTGGACCGTCACTAAACTCTTTACCGATATAAGTTGTGTTAGGTTTTTCATCAGAAATACAAAGCATTGCTTTTGTTTCGACCATTCTGATAATAGTTTTTACTTCTTCGCCGTCTGCTTCATCGATAAGTTCTATGCCACGTGTCCACCGCCCGTGTTCTACCAAAACCCATTGACCTACTTCTACATCTTTTTGTTCTGGTCCGACAGCAAATACTTTACCCCAACGTGGTTTTACACCATGTGCTTTACCGTCATCGGAAGTAATGATAAGACCACTTTTTGTTTTCATCTCACCAAATTCCATGTCTGATACAAGAACATTGTCTCTAATTGGTCTAATGTTTACGTTTTTTAGGGTAGGCATTTTTACTCCTCTGTATCGGTATTAACCATTTTATTGTCTGGTTCAACTGAGTTTTTATTTCTCTTGGTGTAAAAATCTTTCATGATTTCTTCACGGGTTTTAATAATTTGTCCACCAGGTCCTAATTGATCTCCTCGGGCATTCACTTTAGCATTGCCTACAGCAGGAGTCATTTCATTTGCTAACTGAAGTTTCTCCATATCAATTTCTTTACCTTGCATAGTTCTAACGGTCTTTGCCATATTATTCTCCTTTAAAGAATTCGTTTATTGGTAGCTCATATTTAATACTGTTTACTTTATGTATCCCAATGAGGTATAGGCAATAGCAAGAAACGGAACTACCTCTGCCAACTCCCCAAACTACATTTTGACTACGAAGTGTATCAACGATGTATTTCATTACAGACAAGACATCATAAAGATTGTGTTTTTTAAAAAGCTCAATCTCTTGTGTAACACGTTCAAGTTCTTGATCAGTAGCACATTGCTCAATCAACCACTTTTCCATGTCCATATTTTTGTATTCATTAGGAATAAACCAATCTCTAGAAGTTGGTAGATCTACCATTGGCATGGGATAGTTAAGGTGTTCTTGAACACAACGATCCACATACTTTTGTATGTTTTCGCTGATACTGTCAGTATACGCTGTTTCCAGAATATCTGGACCGTGCGTTAAGATACCTTCTATTAAATCTTTGTCTTTATTTGTCAACATTAACTAATTGATCCAAGTCGCCTTTTTCCAATTCCTGAGATGAATTCATCATTGTTCTTCTATAACGATTACTCATTTCTTCTCTGTATATTGTAACAAAAGTTTGTACTTGTGTCAATAGTTCTTGATTGCCAATTCGTTGAGCTACTACCATTTTTTTGGTTAACTCATTGAGCTTTTCTTCAATTTCGTTATCCTTTAAATTGGATAGATTTTCTTGAAGAGGATGTATCATACAGAATATGACCCTTCATATTTTAGTAAGATTGTTGCTGGAAGAGGAAACGCTGTTCCGTCTTGTCTTTGTCTAAACTTTACTTTGATAATATGGATTGTATCTGTTTGCTGTACAGTTAGTGGTGATGGAAAGTTTGATTCATATAGCAAAGCATAATCGCCATCGGTGGAGAATGAAACAGTTCTTTGTGTACCGTCGCCTCTTAATTCGATTTCGAATTCTTGTAGGTTACCACCGTCTGGAAAATACGTTTCATTAAAACTAAAAGTTACGTTATTTTGTAATTGGAAAACTTGATAGTCTCCATTACGATAATCTAATTCAACAGTTGCTTGAGTTACGCCGCCTCCGTTAACAATTAGTCGACTGTTTTCTTTGAATACAGCATTACTAACAATTTGTCCATTAAAGTCGCCGCCATCTGTTACAGCACTAACTTTTAGACCTGCTGTATTAGTTTGAAGGGCTGTGATTTCACTAGCCGCTGTTACTAAACCGGTTTTGATATAGTTAAAATTGTCTCTAAAACCTTGTGTATCATTATCCTGTCCTGCGATAGGATATGTTTCATCAATTGGTGTTGCGTTTATATTACTTGCCATTATACTTTTTCTCCACGTTGCGGAAATGCTAGGTATTTATCGCCAGCAACTCCGTCTATATTATCAATGTGATATCTATCTACTACAAAGTCAATGGTTTTAAAATCAAATCCACTGTTTTTTATATTTAATATAATATCATCAGCTTGCCCAGGTTTACAGTAACATATTGGCATAGCACTAACGAAACCTGGCTCTACAAAGTTATTTTCTTGAATACTACGCATCCAAAGAGGAAGGAATGTTCTGTCTCTTACTCCAATATCTTTAATCCTAGATCTCATATTTTTAATACTATTAGGCCAAATTCTCTGATGATCTCTATCGCTTACTAATGGTATATTGCTATCAACATTAATTTTATCATAACTTACTAAGACAGGTGAATTAATCTTTTCTGGTAAATTAATTAGTTTGCTAATAGACTTTCCATTCTTTTCTAAACTGTCTACAATATTAACATAAACAACTTCATACTCTACTTCTTGTGTCGTAGTATTCTTTGCCAACGCTTTATTTACACTACCAAATTTTAATCTTTTATTGTAGTGATTTTGAGTCATAGCATTAACAAATGTATAAGCATCTTTTGATTCTATGCCTGCGAACATTAACATTTTAAGTTCGTTCTGTACTCCGAACAACGGATCACCGTAGCGATATATTTTTGCTGGAGGAAATATATCTATATCGTTGATAAAGTTATTGTATTTTACACGTTTACTTTGTTTTTGTAATACCTTAAACGATAAGTTACTATAACTGATGTCAGCTGCACTGTCAACTCTAATTTGGAAAGTTTTAGAACTTTCGGTGTAATTAAAGATATCTCTAGCCGCAATAACGAATGTATATACTCTGTCAAATGTAGTTAGATTGCTATCGTAAGTTGTACTGCTGTAATCCAGAGCACTGCTACCATCGTTGTTGTAAAACCTTGTAATACCATCTAAACTACTAGTACCAATTTGATTTACCTTGCCAACAATTTCACCGCTTGTTAAAAGTGTTAGACCTGGAGGAAGTTCTCCTTGCTGAAGAATGAATACTGTAGTACCGCCTCTTAATTTGCTAACAGCATCAACATAAAGGTTACTGCTAATGTTCGGTGTAATGCTACCGAGGAAAATATCGCTAATCCATTCAATGCCACTTTCGATTTCGCCAATAATTTTAATGGTAAATGTTCTAGGTGTAGATGCTTTTACTTCGCCGTTGTATAATGCTTTGGCAGTTACCGTAAATTTATATTCTTCTGTAATTCTTGGTTGATATGGTATCTGTCCAAACACTTCGCCGTTAATAGTATCCACAGTCATACCAGGAGGCAATTCGCTAGTATTACCAATAACTACTTCTACGTCTTTACTAATCTTTTCAACTAGTTGTGGATCTAAATGAATTCTAAATTGTCTTTTCGCTTCGTTAAGAGTTTCAACATTATTAATGGTGTATGTGCCTAGTGTACTATCAACAAAATCATATACATCTCTAATAGCAAGTTTTTGATTTCTTACTGGAAAACTCCAATTGCCTTTAGCATCTGGAATAATTTCAATATCTAAGAATGTTCTATCAACTAAACTAATTGCGATAGTCTTTGCGTAAATTTCTGGATTTACAGTTTCAAATTGGTATGTGATTAATCCTTCAAGTGTAGGCGGATCGTATACGTCTAAGAACAAAGTAACATAATTGTTTGCTCTTTTAATACCTAAATCAGGATCAGTTATCCAAACAGGATTTCTATAATGAGTATTATCAGCACGGAATATACCAGTACCAACTTGCATTATTGTGTTGTCGGATTTTAAGAAAGTTTCGCTAACAACATATATTTGAAACGTTCTACGGATTTCGTGTATACCGTCAGAAGCGGCAATAGTAAATTGATAGTATCTCGTTAATCTTTTTGGAAAATTAGTTTCTTCAAAAAAGTCAAATGTTTCTGAGTCAAAATCAAATGTATCAAATCCGTTAGAAGGACGAATACCTAAGTCATATGGGTCAGTATCGTACAGGTTTAGATCAAAATTACCACTGTATATTTTATACTCTAAACTAAAGATAGGATCAGTGAAGCCACTGATTCTTCCTGTCTTGGATAGTGATAATCCTGGAGGAAGTTGACCTCCGTTGAATGGAATATAATATTCAATTGTGTCGCCTGCTGGAATATCTGGATCAAGCACTTGTAGCTGAAAATCAACTTTGTCATTATCTAAAACAAAGTATGTGTCGTTAGGACCAACTGGTAACAAGCCTTCTGGAGTAACCCAAGTTGGTTCGTCAGCACCGACTACAGTTATACTGAATGTTCTATCAGCAACGTCATTTGCGTCTGTGGCTCTAATTACAAATTTACTAGTTGTTTCTTTTGCAACTTCTAGAGGAGTACCTACTATATTCGAACCTTCGATTCTTAAGCCTCTTGGAATACTGCCGGCAATTAATTCTAGATCGTAAGTTCCTGTATCAGAACTAACATCTAAAAGTATTTGCTGTTTTTCACGTTCGTTTATTGTTCCTAGCGAACCTGAAGATAAATTCCAAGTTAATGCCATTAATCAAATCCTTACCAAGACACATGAGCCGATCTAGTCCAAATCTCTGTAACACCGTCGTAATCACCTCTACATACATAGATGTAACTACCATCAGCAAACATCAAACCGGCTGTATCACCTGGACGTCCAACACCTGTTGCTGGAGCAGAGTCTGTATAAATCGCATTAGGTCTTGGCGGATTATAAAACGATATTGTGTCTCCGTCAGTTCCGCCCGATGCTGTCCAAGATGTTGTAGTTGTTACAACTCCTGAGCTTACGTTATCGACCACTAGTTCTGATGTACCAGGTAATCTAACAATAGCACCTGCTTGAATATTTGTATCATTATTAACAGCGAATGTTGTTCTCGAAACACCAGTTTGTACATTACCGTTTAATGTTGTTGTGACTGCTGGTCGAGCAACTGCTCCGCCTTTTACGCTAAATCTATCTAACCCAGTACCACCAATTTTCTCAGTTCTCAAGTTTACATTGTCATATTCGCCAATGTAAATTTTGCTTCTGATATGAGCATCTGAGAAACCATTTAGTGAACCGCCTAATTCAATACTGTTATCAGTATTTGGTCTAATGTTGTTTTTAATAGTTCCGTCTAAATTAATTGATGATTCAGTTTGATCAACTAGTATAGTTGAATCGTCACCTGAGATTGATCCACGTACATCACCTGCGAATGTACCAAAGAATAATGTACTACCGCCTGCAGCAGGAGAATCAATTTCTACAACCTTAATGCCGTTGCCGTCATACATATCACCAGTTAAGTCGCCTGTTACATCGCCTGTAACATTACCAGTAACATTACCAGTTAAGTCGCCTGTAATATCACCTGTAACAGTAGCACCTGTTAAATCGACGTTACCTGTGAATACAGCATTTTGACTTGTTTGAATAGGACCTACAATTCTGCTAGCAATGGCATCGACTAACGGAGTAGAGTCTTCGCCGAATACAGAACCTTTAATGTCACCATCTAGAGTACCTGCCAAGTTGTCCGCTGTAACAGATGTGGCCAAAACACTGTTAATATGGGCAACGTTCCATCTTTTTGTAGATGATCCTAAATTATAATTGTCTGTTTGATCTGGAAGTAAGTTTGAAGTAAAGTCAGCATTAATAGTAATGCTGTCAGTGTTGGCATCACCAAGTGTTAAATTACCATCTGCTGTAATGCTTCCTGTAGCATGAATATTTCCTGTAACATCAATGTTACCAGTTATATCAATATTACCAGTTCCTGTAATATCATTGCTGTTTAGTACAATATCACTGATAATTGTGCTACCACTAGCAAGTAATTTTCCGCCTGCTGTTGAGCCGTCTCCGACATACAGAGCTTTTGTATCTGTTGTGTAAATGAGTTCGCCATTGCCAGGAGTAATCGTTAGTCTCTCAGCGTCGGTTCCTCTTCTAATTCTTAAGGCCATTTGTTTTTTATCTCCGTTTGTTTATACTATACTTCCAAGGTCGACTTCGTTTTCAGATGGTGCTAGTACTGTTCCGAAATCGTAATCAGCGATCTGATAAAGTCCTTGTATGGCATTGTTTGTTTGGACTACAACACCCCCAAAGTCTTGTACAAATAATGCGTCAGTAATACTGGTTTGCGAGAACCCACCGTATGAACCAATGAAGTTACTAGCAGTAACATTACCTGTAATATTAATATTGCCTGATCCTGTAATGCTATATCCGTTTAAGTTTAACGGACCATTTAATTGAGCATTTACAATGTCAGCATCAATAGTAATTGTGTTTCCAGAGTTTTCAACTCTTACATTGCTTCCGCCTAATATCTGTACTGTGTCTGTTGTGCTGGCCGCATTTACTGTTCCTGTGTCTGTTACAATAGTATTGAACAGATTTTGCAAGCTAGTACTGATATTAATATCTGTTGCGTTTTGTGTGACAGTAATATTATCGCCGCCAACTAATTTTCTAAACTGTAATTTAAACGCATCTTTTTGTACAAATACATCAGCATCTCCAGTTCCAACGTTTTCGCCTGTGACTGCGAGCTCGTTATTGAGAGATGTAAAGTTTTCGTTTACTTTTTGAAATGCCGTGCGAAGATCATCGCCTGTGCCGTCATTTACTAAGTTCCCGATATTGATTTGTTGTATTGCCATTCGATGCTCCTACTAACTATTTATCCTAACGCCTGATCTGCGGTCTTGGGTATGTAACACCAGACGACGGTCTTGCTTTAAAATTCCGTTTGGGAAATGTATTTCCTTGTGCTTTTCTTTGTTGAATGTAACGCAACATTAAATTTGGTGCTCCTAACAGAGCTCCAATATCCTCATAATTTCCAGAATCAGTATCACTTAAAGAATCCTTTTCTGCTAAATTTACAATAAGAGCTCTTGCTTCTTCGCAAGTCATTTCAGGATAAGTTTCACACAGACAAGCAATAACTCCTGCTACTTGGGGACTAGCCATTGATGTTCCGGAAATCTTAGCCACTCTATATGTGCCATTTCTAGGATCAGCGTAAGAACTCGCTGAAGTATAACCACTTTGAATATAAGTGCCCGGCGCCCAAATAGTTACACCCGGTCCTCTATCACTATAGGAAGCAGGCGAATCACCTAATGTATCATAATCACCTACTGCTCCAACTACAATAGTTGGTAGATCAAATCCTCCAGTTGCTGTTGTATCGTATCGTCCTGGCGAGCTACCTCTCATGTAATAGTAAGGAAAATCTACCGAATCAGGATATCTGTTGCCCATTTCAAAAGTATTATCCCAATCTTGATCACCAGGCAGAGCATGATACCATTGTCCGTTACCTGCTGAACTTACGTTAATAATGCCTTCATCAATAGCATCTTCAATGTCTCCGTCTAGAGCATCTACAGGAACTGGAATTCTCTTGTTGGCAATAAAACCAAAGTCATTAAGTTCTGCCGTTGTAAAAGGTACAATCGATGTATGGATGTTATTATTCTGTTCAATAGTAACTCTAAAATCATCTAAGTTACTTTCATCAAACCTTACTTCCCATCGTATTCCCGGTGAACCTAGTGTGCCACTACTTGAAGCATCGCCTTCAAATACAATTCTATAATAATCTGTAGTAGTATTTTCTCCTACTATTATCTGGCCGTTCATGCTTGAATGACTGCCGCATTGATAGTAATATGTTCCAGCCGCGGTAGGCGTCCAGCTAATTACTGTTCCCCCATACCCTCCTTGATTAGTAGCACCCGACACTTGGTTACTTGTTCCGTTGCCTTGAACTGTCTTTATATAAAGAGGATGAGCAAAGTTTGCGTTATTAGTAAATTGAATAGTATCACCGACAATACAATTAACTGTCGCGGAATCACCACTAACTGCTCCAGATCGGTCAGTACCATTTATTGCCCATGTTGTGTTACTGTTATTAATAGCAGTAAAACTATATGTGTTAACTGGAGTGCTGTATACTCCTGAAGATTCAGTTCCATAATAAATTCTTTGACAACTTGTATCACTACTTGCTCCATTTGTGCTAGCATTACCACTAGCTATCATAATTTTAGGATACGGTATGTTAGAAGCAAAATATATAGGTTCATCAGTTGATCCCCCACCAAATGTTATATATCCGTTAGTTCCTACATATATTGTAGAGTAAGATTCGCTTAAAAAGTTTACATTAAATGGTAAATTTAAAGTCCAATACCCGTCATCGTTAGTACCTGTAGTAGGAGATGTGCTAGCAGTTAAATCACTAACGCTGGCAATGCTGACATTGCTTTGCCCATTCGCAGTACGTGTAGCAGTTGCTGCCGGAGTAGTATCTTGTGTGACATTTAGAGTAACATCAATTAAACTATCAAAAGTACAATTAGGGTTAGGCTCAATGCTGTAATTGGTAGTAATAGTTACAGTATAGGTGCCATCTTTGTTTACTGTAAAACTTTCTTCAATTCGAGCATTCACTGAAACACCTGTATATATACCATCTGTGTAAGTTGCTACAAGTATATTATCAGGATCTCTAATTTCGACTTTAATATCAAGAGATACTGTATCAGTTGGAGTAGCATATGAAATGTCTTGAATAATATCTACAGTAAAGTCTCCATATCTTGTACCACCTTGTGGCAGTGTTTGTACACGAACTATGTTAGTGGTTGCAACTTTGCGTGAATCGTTGAGATATGCTCTAGTCCCACCCGACACCGTCCAGCCAGACCCGCCATCCCAACCTCCTGATGGAAACGGGTTAAGTGTTCCTTCTCTATTGCCGGGGGTTTCAGTTCCTGAAGTTGAACAATCAAAACTTACCCAATCAGCCTCGAGACCGTTGCCAGCATTATAGTTAAAGCCAGCTAACGAAGAATCACTAGACGAATCATATATTCCATTAAAACCTTTAAAACTACTAGCTCCTAGAGTACTTGTGTATCTTGTACCTCTGTATGTAACTGCGGTAATATCACTAAAACTCCATCGGTTTGGAAAAATACTCATACCCCAACTACTGTTAACTATTGTAGGATTTTTTACTCCTGTATCTGGATTGATATTTTTTTGTTTATGAAATTCTCTCACATAATCGTATACATACGGAAAAGTAGTGTCGCCAACATCGCCAGCGTAGTAAAACAAGTTATATAGGTTAGCATCTCTTGCCCATCCTTGGGTATTACCACCAACAGTTCCCATAACGTGTATAGCATGATAGTTACCGCTGGTATATTGACCGTACACATAATTACTACCTGCTTGGCCTTGTACTACATCATTATATAAAGCATACCAATCAATTAAGTTAACTCTTGATCCCCCAGTACCATCAGTGTTCACAGCGAACTCTGGATGTCCGACTGCTTGCCCGTCTGAATCCATAATAATACAGTCTACATTTTTTCCGGTTTCTGTTAAGGTGATGGTTTGTGTGTTATCGCCAGACCACTCTCCTGCATTGCCGCCTTCGACACATCTTAGTAGACCCCAATTCTTATGATTTGAATTCTGTGTTCTTGTTCTATTGAAGTTTGCTGTTTGTGACACAGCATGGCTTTCTGGTTGTATTCCCATATCTTTAGGAAGTGGTTGAACTGATCTTACATCTGGATGTTGTTTTAAAGATATTGCTTCTTTTCTAGTTAGATAATATATTGTTGATCTACTAGCAGGTCTTTTATCAAAAATCATTACTGATCGTTCTATTGAGGTGCCTTCGGGAATTGTTCCTGCTGTACCTAACTCATCATAAAGACGCTGAGTACCCTCGATGGTCTTAGCGGTTACGACATAACGTTTTTGTGTAACATCTCTTCCCATGCTACTACGCCTCCATTTGAATTAATGTAAGAGTAACAGTGATTGTTGTTGTGCTTCCTGATTTATTCTTTACTGCTATTGGTATATCTGTTGTAACTGGACTTTCATTATTGAATCCCATAACTGCCGGACTGATCAATATTGTGTCTGCTCCTGTTGTAATAATTTCTGCCACAACACCTGCTCCTGGCGCAGGATCTGTTGTTTCTCCTCTAGAAGCATCTGCTGTTCTACTTGCTTGATCTGTATAAATTCTAACCCATGACGCAGTGTCTACTTGAATTTTTAATAACATGTAGGCACTAAATGCTCCTTGTACAGTTGTATTTCCAACAACACCATCAGCAATACTTGATGTAGATGCTGACTTGGTAGTTCTTGTTCCGAGTCCTGTACCAGACCCTCCGCCAGATACAACACCTGGTTCCCATTGTCCATTTGAATCGCTCCAAACAAGAGCCTCACCGTCTTGCGCACCAATTCGATCTAGTTTACTTGTGTTTAATACACCGTGTAATCCATCTACTAATACACCCGAGCTGTCGTCTGAATAAACACTACCTACTACATCGCCGTCTAAGTTACCAATAACATTACCAGTTAAATCACCAGTTACATCGCCGTCAACATTACCTGTTACATTACCTGTTACATTACCTGTAAGTGTAGCATTAAGTGTTCCATTAATTGTAGTAGTATTTCCTGCCTTGCCGATAGTAACATTACCGGTTGTGGCACCAGTGCCAATGTCTACGGTTCCGCCAACAGCGCCGTCTATATCTACACCCGCAGTTGAAGTTATATTGATCCCACTATCGTTTACAGTTACAGATCCTGACGAGTCATCACCTAACACTACACTGCCGCTTGTGCCTCTATAGATGTTTAGTGCTGTACTTGCTCTGCCTTGTACAGTAGTTGTAACAACTTCTGTGTTTTCAACATCTCCAACAATTTTACCTTCAGTTCCGTCAACCATCATTGCTGATGTTTGAGCAAAAACAGAACCTGTGAGGTCTGTTTCAATTGCTCCGACTGACATGTTATTTGCGTAAATGTTATCCCATCTCTGTGTTGGAGTACCTAAGTCAAAAGTACCAACAATGTTAGGAGTAATATCTTGAGATATGTTTTGTAATACACCAGTTGTTGCCTGAGAACTAACAAAAGTAAAGTTATCATCAACTACCTTCAATGTTTCGTTTACTTTATCCCAGGTTAGTGGGTGGTTAGTTGAATTGTAAAGTGTTGTTAATGCCATTATAGTCTCCCCACCGCTACTTCAATTAATCCTATCCTATCATCATTGTAAGGTTCAATAGCCTTACCGATGATTGTTCCAGGAGTTGCTGTGTCTTTCACACTCATAGCAACACCAGGTATTGAACTTGACACAATCAAATCTCCCTTTTCAATTTTTCCTACAACTTTACATGGTACACGACCTTGTAATGCTATACAAACTTTTTCTCCAGGACAATCATTGTTCATAATGTATGCCGCTTGTTCACTAACTACGCCTGCTACTTTAGTAGTTGCTTCTGCGTTTGAAACAGTAACTTCTTTGTCACCACCAAACATCATTACAGTACCTCTATCGTATTGCTTGTCACCTTCGTAGTATTCTGCTAAGTCAGCCCATGTTGCTTTAAATTGGCTAGAACCTCTCAAGCTCCATACACCTTGTACTTCGCCTGAGTTTGTTTCTGAACCTGTTGTTAAAAGGCCGCCATCGCCTACGTCGATAATACCAGCACTACCACCAGCTGATCTAAATTCGTGTGTTCTCGCTAGATACTGTGTGAAGTTGTCTGCCGCTACATCGCTGTATTGCATTTTAATTGATACAGCACCGGATCCATCTTTAACAACAGTGTAATACGAATTATCTGCCGCGGAGTTTTCGTGCTTGCTTATAACTGTAGTTGTGGAAGCACCGTAGGTCATTCTTAAACCTTCTTGTGGAGTTCCACTTAATACACCATCACTAACATTAATAGTAATACTACCGTCTGCTGTAATATTTTCAAATCCTGATGTGCCAGCAAAAGACGCCGCACCATTAGTGTCTCTTCTCACAAATGTTTCTGCTGTATCAGCACTAGTAAACTCAATTGTGCCAAAAGCCGCCGCTGTGTTGCCAGCACTTTGTCTTACCATTACACCTACGGTTGGGAAGTCTGGGCGACGACAGCCTAAGCCATCATCAACGATTGTACTAGCATCAATTGGAACTGGAGGTCCGTCAATTGATTGACCTGGAGTACCTGGAGTATCTCGTCTAGCAAGTACTCTAGTATTTGTTGTAGCCAGCGCCTGGTTGTCTGTTAGATCGATTGCTGTAACATCAATGTGTTTTAGTTTTTCAAATCCAATACCATCATAGTACGCACCAGATCTCTTGTTATTGGTTGAACTCTTAAGATCTAAGTAACCGTTGTTTAATGTAAACACTAGATCATTTGCGCCGCCTAGTAATCCATAATGTCTCATGACAGCATTAACACTTAATGATCCGCCTCCGGAAGTGTCTGCTGGAATTCTAAATGTATTGTTTGTTACATTTGTTGCTTTCCAATCGCCATTGATTGCTGTAACAACAGTTTCGCCTGAAATAACAACAGCATCGCCTTCGGTAATGCCATGATTAATATCTGTAGTGATTGTTGTATAATCGTCTCCGGCACCAGGTGATGTTTCTGCTGTGTACACATAAGCAGTAATTGTAATTCCATCTGGTTCAATAGCTCTAGCATTGTTCATTTTTAATTTGTGTTGTTCAATGCCAGCATCATAGTTAACGTCTGCGTTAACAATAACATTATCGTTAATTGTAGCAACAATTTGCGGATCAGGATAGTTAGTTACTGTCGGAGTAATTGGATCTTGTACTCCAGCCGCATTTTGTTGGAATGTAAATGTCAATGCTCCGACAACAGTTGCGTTTGAAAACTCACTAGATCCATTAGATGTAAATGCTAAAATATCAGCACTTTCGATATAACTGTAATCTGGTTGTCTTCTAAGAGTATCACTGTCTGGTCTTGCTTCATACATCCAGCCTTCTGGAGCATCTTGAAGATTACCCATCTTCATATATGCTTTTCTAACAGCATCAGCTTCTCCCTCGATACCTACTTCAGGATCAGGAAGGTTCTTGATGCGTTCATCCCTCATTGTGATAGGACCTTTCATTTCCAAAGATCCATCAAGTGGTAAGTAGCCTGGGCCAATTAGTACAGTTTGTTCTCCACCTTCGTGTGTTAAACCTAATCGTCTATCAATATATCCTCTAATAGCCGCTTCGGTTGGAAGTGCTTGGTTACTTGCTTCACCAGCACCGCCCATTGTAACATCGCCGGTAAATTCACTTACTGTTTCACCAGCCGCAAGTCTTAAACTTGTAATACCTTGTAAGTCAATCTTAGCATCAAGTGTAACCTTACCAGTACCTTGGTCAACAGCAAAGAAGTTACCTACTCTGAAGTTACCTGACTGATCTGATGAAACCCAAAATACTCGTCCAGTTCCTTTTTCAACTGCTTCGTTTGATTGTAATGGAACATTATTTGGAGGTCCAAAGATGTTTGATGGATAGTTAGTATCTGCGTATGATCCAGTACCAATGTCTAAGAAATCATGTCCTGTTGCTCTCATAGTTGAGATATTAACAGTAACTTCACCTACTGCTCCTGCTCTCAAACCTGCTTTGAGCTGTAGGAATTCTATACTATCTTCAAATGCTTGAGTAGATCCGCCAAACAATTCAACAGTACCACTTGTAGCGGCCGCACCAAACGCACTACCGTCTGCTTTAGTAGTTAATGACTCGTCAGTATATAATACAAATGTGTTTGATGTAACATCACCTGCGTAATACAAACCATTAAAGTTTGAATTGTCAGCACTAGTAATTCTAATTTGTCTACCTGGACGCAAGTCAAGTGTGCCTGAAACAGTTACAGTGATTGTAGTTGCCGCAGTAGCACCTGTTATTGTGTAGCTTCTGTTTACTAGTGTTTCATTTGAATCTGTTACGTTTCTAAATTTAACAACACCGTAACCTGAAACTCGTGTGCCGCCATCTAAAATATCAACTTCGTCGTAGCCTGTAATTTCATAAATGCTGTCTTTGTAACCAAAGATCATGCCGCCTGTGCTTACAGAACTACCGTCATAGATTACATAGCCTGTAGATCTTTTTGTAAGTCTTGCCGCATCAACTGGATCAAGTGACTGAACTGTTATAGAATCATCACCTAAACCGTTAGCCCATGTTGGCGGAGTAAATCCTGACGTGTCTGCTAGTTTTAAGTTTAGGTTAACATACGGAAAACCGTCTTTGGTAGTAATTACTTGATCGTATTGTACAGCATCTGTTCCTGTAAAGCCATTGAATGACAATACACGAATAACTGCGTCATCAATACCAGCACTTTCATCAAATACTAGTGCTGTTGAAGGTCTTGTACTTACTACTTGAACTTTGTCAGCAATTACATATTCTTCAAATACTCGAACAACAACTTCTTTACCCGCAGGAATGTCAGCGGCTAGTCCGCCTTCATTAAAGTCTTGGTCGATATTACATTCATACACACCGTCTGGTAATCCTGAATCTGAAACTGCTGAGATTTTGTAGAATCTATTACCAACAGTTGTGTTTGTACCGCCTGCTACTTTTGGATCATTAGAGTGATCTACTTCAATGAAGCATCCTGGGAATGGAGGATAACTTACTGAATCGATGAATATTCTTGTACCGGCTTTATCGTTAACAAATTCAATCGGACGATCTTCATATACTCTAGCAATCTGAATAGTTGGAAACTTTAGGCTTACTCTATCAGGTACTTCGTTTGGATCAGCACCTTCTGATCGTAAACCATAAACACCATGTGCTGACGATCCGTTTAATGATCTAATCTGCGCACCATTGAGAGCATAATAAGCATTATAACAATAGTACGTAAACATTGATACTGATTCTACCAAGCCGTTGTTTGTAGCAAATACACCGTAACCCATATCGTTTACCTGTGTAAAGTCATTGCCCAACATTGACTTGTTACCTGGAGTTGTTAATGTAATTTTTCCTCCTGGTAGTTCATTATACGGCGTATCGAGAACACACTCATACAACGGATAAATGTTTGGAATACCTGTTGAGTCTCCAAGTGCTTGATATGATTGTCCTGCTTGTGCTTCGTCGCCTGCCACTAGTGATTTAATATAACCAGTTGCTGTGTTAATTGAAGCAGTAATACCAGCATTAGTGAGATCTTGTGATGTTAAACTTAAATCTTGTTCAATGTGATAATTTAATGTATGAGTTGATCCAGTACCGGTGTCAACACCAAAGTCAATTTCAAACTCACTGCCTGGATCTCTTTCTTGTGCTCTAACAAGGTCTAATGTATCATAAAGTTTGAATCGATTTGCGTCTACAACAAAAGCATAATAGATTCCATCGTTGACTAATCTAGTACCACCTGACAGTCCAATGGAAGTTCCACCGCCATTTGAATATTGTAATCTATTACCAGTTTTAAACCCGTGGTTTGTAATTGTAAATTCATTTGATACAAGATCAAGTACAGATGTTGGGTCAAAAGTCTGTCCAACAAACACACCACTTGGTGTTTGGTTGCTGATAATTTCAATTGCTCTAGATCTAATATGTTCGATAGCATCAATAGTTGCCGGCAATTGATTCACTAACTGTGGATCGCCTTCTGATGGAATAAGTTTTTTACCTGCTCTGTAATAACTATAACCTGCTCTGATTGAGTTGTTATAATACCCTTGTTCTAGATCACTAACGCCAGCATTAGGAGCGATACCAAACAAGTCGATACTCAATCCATCGATAATAAATCCTGAATCTCTAAAACAAGTGTCAACATTATAATCCAAATTAGGATAGTTTACGGCAAGATAACCTATAGTATCTGCTTGAATAAATTCTTTGTTGGCTTGTAGCAATGCTTTAGCAGTGTACATTTTTTCACCGTAGCGAATAATATTTGCTACGATATCAAACGCATTAATAACTACCTGCTCAGCACCGTTTAATTCGGCACCAGTAATTGATTGTATTTTTGTTTGAGCAACAGTACCTAATGCGTTCCATGTATTTTGTCTAACAACAGTGATAGCAATTTCTTTGGCTTTATCAATACTTGTAGCAGTTTCTGTTACTTGTCCTGCTACAACAGTTAATCCGCCTGAGAAGTATAATCTACCTGCTCTTGTTGATTCCTCATAACCGCCATATAACACATCATGTACAACGGCGTCAACAATCAATCCAACATCACGTCTACATTTGTCTTCATCAAACTGTGTAAAGTTCTGTGTTGCGATCCATTGTAAAACTTCTTCTTGGATGAATGATCTGTTCTGTTCAAGAAGTACTTTAGCATCAAAGAATGCTGTTTCAATTCTGTTGGTTAATGTAATCCTGTAGATGTTTTCACCGATATTAAACGATGTTGGAAGCTGTGGTTCACGTTGTAAGCCACCAATAATAACTTTATTTGGATTACCGCCTTCTGGATTTCTTGTTAATGGATTAGTTTCTTCGTCTCTGTAAAGTAAGATACCGTCTAGGTTACCCACAAAGCCATCAACAAACTGTCCACCGTGGAATGCTTTTGCGTTAATACTCTTAGCAAAAGAAGAACCTGTTTGACAATAAGGCGATTTTGAATTAATTTGGTTGTTTGGATCTAACACCATCATAAAGCCGCCGTGTCCTTGAACACTGACGTTTCTCACAATAGTGGCATCGCCACACAAGAACACATCCATTTCGTCGTTGTTCTTAGGTTGACTTGAGAAGTCTAATGGGTCAGTTAGGTAATGATAACCGAAATCGTAAGGTGTAACTGTTAGACCATCAATAACTGTATCTCTACGGAAGAATACTCTTGACCAAATACTTTCTGATACGCCTTGTTTTGGACGTATAATAGAACGTCTAAATTCATCACCACGTAATGAAACATTTGGTGCTAGCCTAATTGGAAAATGTTCGTAGTAGATACCAGTCTCTACCTGGATTGTTATCTGAACATCTTGCGCAGGATCGCCATACTGAATAACTTCTCCAGTTTGGAAAGTACCTTGTAATAGTTCTACTTCAAAAATCTCTCTACCTTGAGCATCTATATCAGCATCATGTGAAATAATCTTAGCAATAGCGTTAGAATCAAAACCTCTTAGTAGCTGACCTTCTCTTAAATCATCAGTAAAATCAGTTCCAAGCCCGCTAGTTTCTAACAACATTCGTGGTAAGAAGATAGTAACGGTTGGAATACCGGTATATCCGGTGCCTTCTCTGAGAACATTAATTTCTTTAATCTCTCCAGCAATCTCAACAGTGCTTGCTTCTGCGCCAGCGCCACCACCACCAGCAAAAATAACTGATGCGCTACCATAATTACTACCACCAGCAGTTACAAGAACTCTGGCAACCGCATACTTTATATTAAATGTAGCAGTACCACTGCCGCTTGTTGAAACAATGTGTGCAACTTGTGTAATGTCTGCTGGAAGTGTGCTGTAAATACCTGGATTTACAATAGCAACTTGTGTAATAGATCCAGCAAAGTCTTTAGCAACAACTCTGATAACTGCCGGTTCAACAGCAATACCACCAGTGAGTGTTAGTTCTGTGCCAATTTCATAAGCAGTACCGCCTGAAACAATTTCAATATCAATTGTTTCGTCAAGTTTCATCTCAACAGTACCAGTAGCACCTGATCCTGACAATGGTGATTGAATTAATGCTTCGAGAGTACAATCTTGTGTACCATTGTTATAAGTTAAAGTTTTCTGATAAGGTCCTAGTTCTACAGGAGCAGAAGTTACAAGTTGTTCAGCAATGGCAGCCGCTTTAGCGATTGACCTAAATGCTGTAGATGGTGAACGTCCTTGTTGGCTTACTGGAATATCTGTTCGATCATCGGAACCATTTGTAGCAACATATAAGTTATTGGCAGAGATAAACGTTTTACTGTCAACGTATGATTTTGTAGAAGCAATTAATCCGCCGTAGTTTACATCATCTGAGTCAATTGGGTTACGTGAAAGAATGAGTGGGCCACTCATTGTACCCCAATCTGGTTCAATATTACCGTTTTCGTCAAGTGCGTCAACACCTGCTAAGGAGATTTTACCATCAACGTAGCCTTTTGTTGCCGCATCATCATCTAATTGTGCTTCTGCTAGCGAAGTAATACGTTTATTGTTCGCATCCATATCGTTAGCAAGAGTTGGGTCTGGATCGTTAATAAGTGCTGATGCTAATGAACTGAATTTAATAACACCTGGGACACTTTGATCGATAATGATTGTTTCGTTACTATCAAGTTTAGCGAATTTAATCTGTTCGCTATCAGCATCAACAAACAGAATTTTGTTATCATCTTCAGTTCTGTATGAATTTTGCTCAACATCGTCGAGCCCGATAAAACTTAGGGCACCGCCTAAGCCTAAAACTGCGTATAATTCACCAAAGTTATCATTAACTTTGGAAAACGAATCGCGTATGCTATCACCGGTGCCGTCGTTGCCCTCAACACCGATATTAATCTCTTTTCTTGCCATGTATAAACTCCAAATCTAGGATATAATGCTTCTTGTAATGATATTTATCAGAAAGTTTTATAAGCCGAATGTAAATACTATATGTTCATTAAAGAATACATTCTAAAGAAGTTATACGAAAGACGCAGTAAACTTGGTAACATTCATCAATATTACCGTGATGTTACTATGGTTGTACTTCGATGCGATAATTGTGATCTAGAATTTGAAAGATCTAGAGGAAAAATGGATCATAGGAGGCTTAGTAACAACTATTTCCACGTGTGTAGTAACTGCGATGCTAAGAAATTTGCCCAGAGGAAAGGTGTAGAACAGAAAAAGATCTGGGATATGCCGGCTAGTTCGGATTTACCGGTGTCTAAGTACTAGACAAATATTGAATCGTCGAAGTTAACGCTAACTCCACACCCGCAACTGCTCTTTGCATTAGGGTTATGAATGTCAAACATTGCTCCCATTATGTCTTTTTTGTAGTCGAGAACTGATCCGAACAAAAACATAATGCTTGCAGCACCAATAATTAATCTACCATTGCCACATTCAATGACTTCGTCGCCGCTTTCTACAAGGTCTTGGGTTTGAACTAGATTCCATTCGTATTCAAAACCAGCACAGCCGCCACCTTTGACATTTAATGAAACAGCAAATGCTTCATTTTCTTCACATAGTTTATTGATTTGATCCATACCGGATTCTGTGATATCACATACTGACATTATGATTCCAATTTCTTTAGTTCGCTCATGGCATCGTTGAGTTCTTTCATTCTATCAACGACCCATGAATCAGGAACTTTTTCCGCTTCTCCGCACTCAATTAGTTTTTCAAGATGTTCAATTCTTTCTTTGATATTCTTAACTTTTTCATCGAGGACGGTCATAACTTATTCGCCTTTCCAGAGTGTCCAGGCACCGTACGCAATAGCACCATAGGCTACTAAACTTGCGATAGGTTTAAAAATTAAAAACGCAATACCAGCACCGATTAAAATAGCACCGTCTAGTGTAGTACGTTCTTTGATTCTAGCATTAATCCATTTTTGTAACATATTATTCTCCAAAAAATTATCTTGCTGTAAGGATATTTAGTAAATAAAGCCACAGGAGGAAAATTATGTTTAATTGGTTAAAAACACTTTTTGGTTTTGATACACCGGATACCCCGGTTATTGCGCAACCTACAGCAGAGCAACCCAAAGAGGAAGCAACGCCTAAGGCACAGGCTAAAAAGCCTGCGGCAAAGCGTACAACTACTAAAAAGAAAACAACAACACAGGCTAAGAAGCCAACGTCAACTGCTCCAAAGAAGCGTGGACGTCCTGCGAAGAAAGCCGAGTAAGGTACTCTTTGTATAAACCTATGCTGGCTAGGTTTTTCGCTTTAGATTCAACCATAATGTCAGCACTTCCCAAGAAACTAAGAGCCCATTCGTTAACTGCTTCATTCCACATGAAGTCTGAATGAGCTCTTAGTTTCGCTTTTTTGTATCCTTGTCCAAGTAGCGTTTGGAAATCGGGTCGAACATTTCGTGGTAAGTGTCCGAGTAACTCTTCGCGACTGACGGAATAATGAATAACAGGACGTACACCACGCCAACTGTCAATAATACGTCTAAAACGGTCATCATTTGCATTTATATATTCTCCTCCTGAGTGGCACCAATGGTGATGAATATCTAGCACCAAAGCGAGATCGTTACATAATTCGAGACTGGCGTCGATGCCCCAGGCGTTTTCGTCGTTCTCGATAGTAATACAGTTTCTTGCCTCCGGTGAGAGACGCCTAAGTGCGTCTTTGATACCGGCTGGACCTTTGCGGCCTGAGATGTGTACGTTACACTTGAAGTCCTGGAACTGTCTACCGTACCCCATCCACCTGATGCAATTAACATGATATTCAAACTCCTCTATACTTCTATTTACTATATCTGGGCTATCACTAGCAAGCACAGTAAACTGCCCAGGATGCATAGACAACCTAACATCAAGCGACCGGGCAAGATCGCCGACCCTTGCGAAATGGCTTTCACAATATCGGACCACATCAGGACGTTGCCAAAAATAGCACCAGTCAGGCTGAGTGTATACAGGAAGGACATCACTGCCAAGTCTAACCATTCGTAATTCATGTGGTAAACTCCCAACATATTCTATAAGGTTGTAGTACGACTGAATATTGTGTACCATGATGTCCCACAGTCGTTGTTCAGCAACATCACGTGTCTGCCTATTGAGCCAAGCAACCGTTGTGCTCTTTGTATTCAACGGTCGTTGAATTTCTTCAAGCAGTTTCTTTTTTTGTGTTTGATCTGGGTACATGTACTTACATGCGAATCCTATACGTTTAGCCATAATGTCTTAGTAAATCCCACGTTTCGTTATAATCCTTTACATTATAGCACATTCCTTTGTTGTTGTCAATAATAGCCTGCGCAAGCGACCAATCATTGCCCAAAGGATCAATCCTATCTCCAAAAAATACCAAATCATTTTCACCCTCAAACCATTTGAGAATTTGAGCTTTGTCTCTGCCCTTTTCAAAAATATCAATACCAGTTTCGCCGCCAACACTTGCTGTAATGTTTGGCCAATTTTTATTAATATATTCAGCAAGTTTGTCACGTTCTCGGTTAATCAAATCCCATTCGTAATAATCTTTACGTTGTTCGCCAATAGCCGCACGTCCAACAACACTAAAATTCAACATTCCTGTGCGTTGCTCAAAGTTTTTTCCGTATTTGTTTGGATACGAACTTTGATATAAGCGATCCTCTAACCATAGCCAAAGGTCTTCTGGACATTCCCAGGGGTTTTTGTAAACAACACTTCCTAATTGATATACTTCGTTGCCACTACAGTTAAAACTATATTGTGCCTTGCGGAAAATATCTTCACCGACTTGTTCAATAGTTTTTTCAGCATCACTGCCTGTTACGAAATAGACATCGTTATGTCGCATGAAATCGTAAAACCATTTACTAAATGATTCGTCTATGATTCCTCTGCTAGGAGTAAGTGTGCCATCTACATCAAATATAAATTTTTTCATCGTAATGCCGGTTGATTCTCTAGTAGCCAAACACACTCAGCAATGTTCTCAGGACCTACATACATACGTTCACATTTTTCATAAGGATGTAAGTAAATTCCTAAAGCCCATCCTCCGATAAATGCTATTGTTAGATAAACATATTTCATCTTGTGTTTCACTTTCTTTATTACTAACTCAGTATACACTCTCTTGCTCCAAAGATCAACATATATATTGTATGATCTTTGATTTTTATAACCAATTTGGTGCTCTTAACAGCAAGAACGTTTTTAATAGTTTTGCCGCCGGATTGAAAACTCTAGGACACACTGTAGAATATCACTCAGGAAAAGGCGATGTTGCTGTAATCTGGAGTGTACTATGGCATGGACGAATGAGATCAAATCAAACTATTATGAATCGTTATCGAGAAAGAGGAAAATCTGTAATCGTTATAGAAATTGGATCATTAAGAAGAGACATTTCTCCTGCTGGTACAGATTTATTATCAACATGGAAGATAGGAATTAACGGAATTAATCTTCCTCACTTCTTTGTTAGTGGAAAGTCTTCTGAAAGATTTGAAAAATTAGGATTAAAATTAGATCCTTGGAAAAACAACGGTACTAATATTTTAATATGTTCACAACACGAACGCAGTGAACAATGGGCAAACATGCCAAAAACTGATGTTTGGGTATTAGAAAAAATAAAGCAAATTAGAGAACATACAGACCGCCCAATTAGAATAAGAAGTCATCCAAGATTTCCTATAAGACGTAGTTTTAATGAATACAATGCTGTTCCTAGTACAGGAAACTTTAAAGCAGAGTTAAACAATGCTTGGGCAGTTGTAAATCATTGTAGTGGTCCTGGTATAGAAGCAATATTAGCAGGTGTACCAGCATTTGTAGGAAATGTTAGTTTAGCCGCACCAGTTGCCAATCTCAGTATGACCACAATAAACAGTCCTTTGATGCCAGACAGAACCCAATGGGCTAACGACTTAGCATGGACAGAATGGACTCAACAAGAAATGGTTCAGGGAATTCCACAAAAACTAATTTGTGACAAATTAATGTAAATCTGGATCTCTTCCGAACCCAGGTCTAACTGAACTCTGTTGATAAGATTCTATTTCGAAACGACATTCGGGATATTGTAACTGATATATTTGTAGAGTTTCTTGTGCTTGTCTACCATCCATACCATTCGCTACTGTTTCGCCTGAGTCTATATCGTATACTCTAAACAACGTTACCATAGTAGATTATTTAATACCTCAGTTTAGAAGTATTAAAACTGTATATTAATTATTTCCAGTTTTCTACAATAACAGGATCGCGAACATCATGAATATCGGGATATCCGTGAAATGCTAGTACAGCGGTTTCTTCAGGAATTCGCGGATCCCTAATTTCTTTGAAGGTACTATTTTTTCCAAAACCATTTAATTCGTTACGACTACGTATCTCCCATTTATAACTTCTAATCCATTCGTCTGGATAAAAATTAATATGTGGATTATTGATGTGCCATACCCAATCTTGATCACCGTGAAACTTTTTAATCAATCCTGGATTCTTTTCAAACTCTGTCCAGATATTAGCGTATTCTCCGGCAGGCCATTTCATAACAGCACTGCCTAATTTTTTATATGTTGGCCTAAATACACGACCTACATCACGAAGTCCTACAAATTTTCCTGGAAGAAAGTTTACAAGTTTATCAATATTTTCTACAATAACCATATCGAGATCCATGTAGAAATTAATGTCACCTTTTGGAAAATGATCTTCTTTGAAAATATAAGGTTTAAACCACCAACCTGTTAGATGAGGATTATCTAAAGGAAGTGCTCTAATTTCAACATTGGGATTTATGCCTTCTGGATATTCTGTAAAACATACAAAACGATGAGGTACCGTTAGATGTCTTTGTACCATGTTGTAAAGTTTGTTTACATACTCTGGAGAATATTTGGTACCTGATTTAAGGCATATAAAGTTGAGCATTACTACTGTTCTCGTTACTTCTCTAACCGTGCTATTAAGTCTTTAGGTGATTCCCAATCCCAGCGAGGTTTCTTAGGAAGAAGTTCGCCTGATGAATTTTTACGTTGGGCATCTGCTCTTGCTGTTTCTTCATCTACAGTACACATAGCATCGTTACGTTCGTGTTCATACACACGTACCTGCTCTACATAACAGCGTCCTTGCGTGGTTTGATAAACGTAATGATTAACATGTTCCCAGATAAACACTGAACTCATTTCCATTGATACACCGCTTGGCAGTACACGAAGTGTACCTAGTAATCCGCCAGTGTCTACCATGTGATCTGGAATATCGCCAATGCGTGGATCATCCGCTGGTAGTACAGTCACATGATCGAAATAATATTCCAAGAAATCTTTTACAGGCTTTAGTTGTCCAAATGGAACAATCCACCCATGTTCGTCTGGTTCGCCTGCGAATGTAAATTCTACTGAACGATCATAACCATGAACCTGTGCGCAGTGTCCTGGTGTACCGTCTGGATTTGTATCAAACCATTGTGCGTGTCCACATGGTAAGTTTTTGTATACTTTTGTTGCTTTAATTTTTATAGCCATCTCTTGCCTCCTATAATGCTCGAGTAAGTTTGATGCGCAGAGTGTTTATAGTGGGGTGAGCATATAAGACCACTTGTAACATTATGTATATGTTACAGGATATTTATGAACTTGTCAAGTCTAAAATGTTTTTTTTGAACACATTTGAAAAACACCATTCGTCTGGCAATTCCCAATCAATATTATTATAGATATAAAATTTTACACTTGGGTATAGCTCGAATATTTTGGCTACTTGTTTGATCCAATAACTAGGATCAATTGATCTGTGGTGTTTGTCAACATAGTTTTCTGTTCCTTTATAAACATTGTTGACCTTTTGTGTTTCACTGTAAAGATCGAAACCTATTATGTGACAGTTTTGTGGATTCATAGTAACGCTTAATAACAATGCGTAAGGACCACTACCCCAATGAAATGGATTGTCCCATCTCTTATCTCCTTCGTATGGAAGATCGGGAACTGTTTGTACATCAGGCCCTGGAAAATACTTTTTCCAATCCTGTCGAGTGTAAATGTTTTGGACTTTGTGTGCTAGTGCTTCTTTGACCATTCGTCGGTCAACACACACAAGATGATCTATTTGAAAGTCACGACAGATAGCATTACAACCAAATGTTGTAAAGTTATTTTTTAGCAGGTTTAGATTTATTTTCTTCCTGCTCTCTCCGTTTCCTATTATTAGGTGATCCATCTTTAACTGCGGCATTTAAATCTTTTACAATGTTTACCAATTCTAAAAATTGTTCTACATTTCTAGTTAGCGTATTATTGAGTTTGAGTATAGTAAAAAGAGTCCACCACCACCAAACGACAGCAGTAACTGAAAACACAGTTCCGGCAACAATCATCCATCTATCAAAATGAAAAAGTTCTAGGAAGTAAGACACTATGAAGCCCACCGCAAATACCAGCGGAGCATACGTGCCATACTTTATCCAAGTTTTGACCTGCTTTTCGACTTTGTTATGTGGCAATTCACTATCCTATAATACCAAATGGTCGCCATTCGCCAGGTGTTCCATTTACGATACATACCCAACCAATTGGATGACCTGTTCTTGGTTCAACGTTCCAACAAATATCACCCTTGTTATAGGATCCTGCTGAAGGAGCACTTGTACCATGAGTCTGAAGTTTATTGTTAAATCTCACCGGACCGTTAACGTGTAGATCTACGTTTGGATCAGGGTTGTTAACACCAATAGCCATGCTACCATGTACATGAACTTTTGTAGGAGGACTATTCTTGTTACCAATTGTGATGCTTCCTGAAGCATCAACAGTGAGTCGTTCTGTATCGTCAGTAATTAAGGATAAAGAGTTGTAACCATGCGTTCCGATTACTGATTTGCTGTCACGAGTGTCAACCTTGAATTCAACTTCACTATCATAAATGCTCAATTTACCATGAGGTTCATCGTGACCAAATGCGAGTCTTTGTGACTCGTTAAAGAAAAATATCTGATTATCAAAATTTACATCGCCTAGTACTGTGAGATTTTTAAGATTGCCTACTTCTTTAAGCCTACTTTTTACAACTGTTGCGCCAAGTGAATCAAAACTAATAACAGGAATGTTATCAATTTGATATGTTCTTTCTCTGTTTAGATTCATATGCTCTGTTGAGAACAAAGCATCGTTTTCTCTTAAAATAAACTGTTTGGTGTATCCGCCATTGGTCCATAATAGTCCTTTTCCGATGTTAGGATTTCCAGCAGTTTGTACAAATTCTAAAGGTGACGTTCTTTCAATTCTTATATCGGCAAATAGTTCATCAGTTCTAATTCGTTTAGCAGTAATTTCTCCAGCAACATTAATGTTTTCTGCAGTTACTGTATTCTCAAATGTTACTTCGCCTTTAACTTTTGAAACATATAAATCATCAACGTGAACACCATCTTCTTTTACTAGAAGTTTAGTTGACAATTCAGTAGATTCATCTTTAATACCTGGAGTAACAAAATTACGAATCACGCCGCCGTTGATCTTGTCTCCTGAGATACTTCTGTTTGGAATAGTTCTCAAAAGTTTTTGCGTATCAACCTCAACATTTGCCCTTAGTGTACCAGATACAGTTAAGTCTCCAGCAATAACAGCAGACCCTGCTGTAAGTTCATTTTCAACATTAACACTTCCCTTGATTGTGTTGATATTAGCAAACCGTACGCTAATACCGTCATCACTAATAGTAAGCATAGTATTACCAGCATTGTCGCTAATGCCAGTGCTACTAAAATTAGTAATTTTTCCTCCACTAACTTGGTCACCTGTAAGGCCACCATATGGGATTTGCCTGATAATCTGGTTCATCTGCTTGGGTGTTAGGTCAACTTTACCAGCAGATTTTGCTTTTTCATCAAGTGTTTTGAGTGCTACGCTCAGTGATGCTGTTAATTGGTCAATATTGTCATGTGTGCTCATACTCATATTTATACAAATTGGAAAAACAATAAATACATCGTATAAGGAACGAATAGAAAATATGCCACTAATTAAATCATTTGACCCGTCAACGGACGTCAATACCAATACAGATACAATTAATATTCCTAGTCATGGATTTGGATCTTTAGACGGAGTAATTTATCGTAATGGTGGTGGCTCGAGTGTAGGCGGACTAGTACATAACACAAAATATTATGTGATTGTTATCGATAACAACAATATCAAACTAGGAACAACAGAAGTTCTTGCTAGGAACAGTACTGCGGTTAACCTCATAAGCACAGGCGCAGGAACTGTACATACATTAGAATTTACAACTATTTTTCCTAAGGAAACATCAGTACATAATATATTCCAAAAAGTTAGACTTACTGGCGGCGGCCTATCTGCTGATGGTGAAACTATTACTGCTGAAACTGTCGACGACACACTTAATATTGTAGGCGGCGCTGGTGTTAGTTTTACTAGTATAAATGACGACAGCAAGAGCTTTACACTACAGGCAACACAGTATGACTTTGAAGTACCTGTAGGAACAACCAATTTAAGACTGTTTAGTGATAGTGGCGATGACCAGAGTATTATTCTAACGCCAGCACGTGGCATTGCTATTACTAGAATAGGATCACAGGAAGTTGAATTTGAGAGTTTTGGTGTAACGGAAACAGACACATTACAAAGCATTTCAGAGCGTGGTAATATAACCAACAACAAACTTATTATGGATAACTTGTTGGTTGCTAAAATTGAATCAACACCAGGCATTGACGGTGTTGTAAATTACACAACAACAGGCACCACAGGAACAGCGATTGCTCTCACTGGTAATGGTACACTTGACAATGAATTATTGTTTTCACCTGATTATGCTACCAGCACAGAAACAGCAAAGGATGTTTATGTTAATTTTCAAAGTCCTGCGGCACAAGGTACACTGAGTTACACAGCAGTTTACACTTCAGAATCAACACTCACAACAGGCAGTGTTATCCTACAGAGAAATGACGGCGGTGGCTGGGTAACCATTGATAATGTTAGCGGAACAACAGTTGACCAATCCTATGAAATCAATGGTAACTATGCTGAAATACTAAGCAGTACTGTTGATTACAGAATTATATTTTCTTGGACAGGAAGTTCAGATATTGTAACCTATAGAATTAGGGTAAATTTTGAAGTTGAAAATGTTCCAGGCACAGAAATTATTCTAACTGACACAGATGCCGAAGTACTTACGTTGGGTACACTTGGCGGCTCTGTTGTTATTCGCGGCAACGTAACACTTGCTGATGATATTAGCACCGACGGTATAAGAATATTCAACAACAATATTACTAGCATCAATAGTGACGACAATATTGTTTTAGAACCAAGTGGTGTGGGCGGCATTGAGTTACGCACAGAAACCATGTACAACACGGAAACAACATTTAACTTGTTTCCTGATACAGTTACAGAACTAAACATTGGCTGGAGAGATTATCCAGGCGATTCAACTATTCCTGATGCTAATTTAAACAATACAAATATTAGAACAAATTTACACGTTGATGGTTATTTGGACATTAAGAATAACGGTAACGAAGTAGCAGAAATCACAACCAGCACAATGGAAACGGTACATGTCTTTACAGGTGCGTCAACTATTGTAATTGGTAACGGTACCACAGATATTAATCTTGGTAATATTGACGTCAATGGAAATATAATCGACACCAATGATAGCACAGGTATCACTGTAACACCGATACTAACAACACAAAGCGATTTAGTTGTAGAAAATGATCTAAATGTAGCACACAAAATTACTGCTACAGATTTAGAATTATCAGCAAATGCTCTTATCACACAAAACTTAACAGTTTCTGGTAATACAGCAATTACGGGTAACACAACAATTACGGGTGATCTACTAGCCGGCACTTCATCTTTTAATTTACTACAAAATGCTACAACAATTAACATTGGAGCAACTACCGGTACTACTACACTAGGACATAATTTAGTTACAGTAGGCGATATTCAAATTCAAGGAGGTGATTTAACTACAGATCAAACCACCTTTAATTTGCTGAATACCACAGCAACAACCGTAAATGCTTTTGGTGACGCAACTACTATTAACTTTGGTAGTTTAATTTTTACAGGTAACACACTAACAACTGATGATTCGAGTGGTATTACATTTACACCAGCCGTAACTTTTGAAAGTGATATTACAGTTGGAAATGACATCACGGTTCCGACGGTTGTTGTTACATCAGGATTATCATCACCCAAGGCAACAATTACAGAGTTAACAACTAGTTCTATAACAAACAGCGGAACATTTGGTACAGGTAGTTTGGGTGTTACAAATAACGCTACAATTGGAAACGATTTAAATGTCGGTGGAGATGCTGTAATTACAGGCAACCTTACTGTACAAGGTACACAAACTATTCTTAATACTTCAACACTAGATGTTGAAGATCTTAACATTACTGTGGCAAAAGGAGCCGCTGATGCTACAGCCGCTAATGGAGCAGGCCTAACCATAGACGGTGCTAATGCTACATTAACTTATGATAATACCACTGATAGATTTATCACAAATAAAGGCTTAACGGTAACTGCTCTAACAGCGTCAAACGGTATTGATAGTACAGCAATTGGTGATAATACTCGTTCATCAGGTAAATTTACAACACTTGATGCTGATAATACAGTTACACTGAGTCCGGCAAATACCTCAGTTACTATTTCACCAAGCGGAACTGGTACTGTTGTTATAAATCCAAATACTGCAAGTAGTATAGATAATGTTGTTATTGGTGGAACAACAGCGGTGGCCGGAACATTTACTGATCTAGCATCCACTGGTTGGTTAACCACTGCAGGCGTTACAGAACAAATTGACACCAAGACATCAGCAACAGGAACAGTCGCACACGATTTAGATGTTGCCACAGTATTTTATCATAGCTCTATTAGCGGTGATTTTGTGACCAACTTTACAAACGTACCCACAACGAACAATAGAACCGTATCCGTTGCCCTAGTGCTTGAACAAGGAGCAATAGGTCGAGACGTCACTGGTGTTGAAGTTAATGGTAGCAGTGTTACTGTCAAATGGTTGGGAGGCATTACACATACAGGAACTGCCAACGAAGTTGAAATACTATCTTTCACTATTGTGAGGGTTAACAGCACATATCAAGTGCTGGGTTCGATTAGTATATTTGGATAATATAGATGCCGTTTATCAATAGAGCTTCAAAAGATCTACTTACTACAGGACAAAAAGTCAACTACTTTGTGGATTGGACCTTGGGCAATCCCGGCGGGCTCAATGGCAGATTACAAAGAATTGCCGTTAAGGGAGACGGTACAACTGTGTATGCTGGAAATCCTACACGTGGAATTGGCTCTACTTTTCAATCTGGAGCAGTGTACGCAATAACAAATAGTTCTTCTGAAACGATCGCAAATGGCACAAGTGACTATCAACGAGTAGGAGAGAGTGTAGCGGTGCTGGATGACGGACAAAGCACAGGTGGTTGGTATTATGTGGCTAACGGTCGACCTGGCGCCGGCACAAATGCGTCAGGCCAAGTCCGGGTAAACAATTTTTATGGCGGTTTTGATAATTTCTCAACAATTGATAACCCAGATACTTCGGGAACATCAGGATATGATTATGATACTGATACAGCCGGTGTACCAGACGGATTCGGCACATACATCATGATGTTTGATGGCTCGGGCGATGTTGGTGGACAATTAGAATTATTCATTGCCGCGCCCTTTTACGGAAATGCCACAACAGGTGCTGTCGGTAGAATCTATCACTATAGAAGAACAGCGAACTCGTTTTCCGCCAATTGGACTTTATTAGCCACCATTGATGGCCCAGCCAATCCCAGTTACATTACCGGAACCAAAAGATTAGGCGTTGGAAGTTTTGGTCACAGTATGGCCATACAATGGAATTTTGATATTGTGCTTGGCTTCATATATCAATTAGCAGTTGGAGATCCCTATCAAGGCAATAACGATAATCGAGGAAGAATTAGTTTACATAGATTTGACGTTTCGGCTAGTTCTTGGGCCCAAGGTCTCGTACAAGAAGGCACACAGTCTAATGGTTACTGGGGATGGGACATGGATCTAAAAAATGGCATATTTGCTGTTTCTAGCCCTGCTATCACAGGCACCGGAAGAACTGAATTTGTCAGGGTCTGGGATAACTTTGATAATTTGTACACTAACTTAAACCCAACAGCGTACATTCAATTTGAAAAAAGCGATCTAGGTGTATCACCAACAAAGGACGATCAAGGATGGTTTGGACATTCACTGGCTATTGATAGTCGGGATTCATCAGTTCTCTATATTGGATCACCTACATATGACCCGCCGTTTAATCCAAACACTATTGTTACTGAAGGTCAAGGAAGAGTGTATGTAGTAAACCCTCTGACCGGAGAGCTCAGGTCAATTATAGAAGCACCCGATCCTGTTTCGGGAGGTGGTATGAATGATAGATTTGGTTTTGCTATTGCTGTTCCTAATAGAAATGAATTTTTATCCTACAGCAATGATAATCCGCCCCAACTAGTAGTACTTGCTGAAAAAGGTGATAAAGGAACCGGACCGATTTTTAGTTCAGTAGGAAGAATTTACAATTTATATGTTCGCTATTGAATCTTAAGCAATACAGTATCCAGGTTAATACGACCGTTGAGCTTGATATCTGTAGTCTTAATTTCATCTAGATACTTACGAAGTTTTACCTTGCCACAAGCATAGAATTCAGCAAGTTGTTCTTTAGGTTTACGCAGTGTCTTTTGAATACTTTCTTCTTCGTTAAATCCAATAACCGTAGTACCTTTAACATTTAACCCACTACCAGGGCGGCCAGCGCCTGTTGGATCAATGTTGGCTGCCACATATTTGCCAATTTTACGTGTTTTAATATTGTAAACCCAAAGCTCATTAGCACCAATAATATCTACTGGATCAATCGAAACCATTTTTAAATCTTCATCTGTACGTTTGTACTTCATTTTAGCAACAAGTTTTTCTTTATTGATTGCTTTAGGTTTGCGCGGCTTGCGGGTTACTTTGCCTTCCTGCATAATCATGTCACAAGCACCAATAGCATCCTGTAAGAATGTCATGATATTTTTGATGCTCTTCTTGCTGAGATGTGCGTAACCTTCTTTTAGCTGATTCCACAAATCTTGCTCTAAGTCACTCATTTTATCTAACTTTGCTTTTGTTGGAAAGTTAGTGAGTTCTGTGTATTCTTTATAAATTGGTTCTAGATGATTCTTGATGATGCGAGCATGTGCTGGCTTTACTTGATTTGTACGAAAATCTTTAAGTACGTCTAATGCTTTAGGATCAAATTTTTCATGATCTTCAACAAATAATTCAATCTGATCATCAATAGGACCCATCAGACTCATTGCGGCTTCACGAAGTCTTTCTTGGATAGTAGGAACATAAACGTTCTCATTGGCTTTTTCTTCTTTTTTCTTTACTTCAACAACTTTCGAGCCTGCTAAAATTGCTTCTTCAACCCGCTTTTTAATAAAGTCTGTTAGTGGCTTTTTACTACCCATTGTGCCAGTAAGACTTTCCCAATACTCGTTTTCTTTTTCGTTGTAATTTGGAGCACCGTCCATTAATTGCTTACAACTGATACCAGCACTAATGCTTAAAATATAACTTGGAGCGGCTTTTGCTTGCTTAATCTGTTCTTTAGTATATTCCTTTGATTCAGTCATCCATTGGAAAATAAATTCGTAAAGGTCAGTAGATTTAAAATTTTCGTAATAGAAACTACGACATACTTCTCTATGTCGATGGATTTCTTGTCCAGTCCATTCTTCCCAACCGTCCCAACTTGGGCCACTTAGTTTGCCGCCTCTCTTTACTCGAGGTGCCGCACGAACCTTCTTCTTACGGGTAGTCTTTGGTAATGCCATGATTTAGGGCTCCTAAAAAATCTAACTATGAATAATTGTACGATATTTTTATATATATGTCAAGAGCTAACTATAAATATTTTTATGAATAAATCACTCAAAATAGTAATCGTCGGCGGAGGATCCGCAGGATGGTTAACTGCCGGATGGTTAAGCGTCTTTCAAAAAGATTGTGAAATCGAAGTAATAGAATCTGATACAATATCCACAATAGGTGTAGGTGAAAGTGTTACACCTCACGTTGATTTATTTTTATCAGACATGGGAATTGATAGACATCATTGGATGAGAACCACAAATAGTGTTTATAAATTAGCAAATAAATTTACTAATTGGGTTAGTAATTCGGGAGAAACTGAATATTTTAGTTTTAATTACACGTTACCTGCTGACAGTTTATATCAAGATATTACAAAATATTTTAATAAGACTCAATTATCTGAAAGTATTGATTTAAGAAATACAGATATTTTGTATTCTCTAATTAAAAATAATAAATTAGAAAAATTTGACAAGTATTTTAATCCGCAGTACTGTTATATGGAAAACAATACTTGTCATATAAAAGATCAAATTAATTGTTTAAATCAATTAGGTTCAATTAGTCAACATATCAACGCCGAACAATTAGGAACATATATCAAAGATCACATTGCTATTCCTAACGGTGTAAAGTCTACCATAGCAACAATTAAAAAAGTAATAAGAGTTCCAGGAAACATACAATTAGTTAATCATTTAGTAACTGAAAAGGATGAGTTGATTGCTGGAGATCTTTTTATAGATTGTTCAGGATTCAAAAGAGTTTTAATGAACTCTTATCCTTTAGAAGTACACAAATACAAAGATCATCCTATCAACAGTAGTATAGTTGCGCAAACTGAATATCAAGATCCTACCAACGAATTAGTTAACTATACACAAAGTATTGCTAGAGAGAATGGGTGGCAGTTTAAAATTGGACTTTACAACAGAATGGGCAACGGCTATTGTTTCAGCGATGCTCACGAAACTCAAGCAGATAAAAAATTTAGTTCGTTTGTAACTAATTTAAAAAACGAACCTAGACTGATAAAATGGACTCCAGAAAGACTTGTAGCACCTGGAAAAGAAAATGTAGCCGCTATTGGTTTGAGTTCTGGATTTGTAGAACCCTTAGAAGCCAATGCTCTTTATACAATTATTACTGGTATTAAATTGCTTGATACAACTATTAACAAATACAAAATTACCAGCAGGTTTGATTGGTCTGATTACAATAAAAAACTTACACATACTATAGATGATATTGCTGATTTTCTAATAGTTCATTATACTCTTAGTCAAAGACAAGATACTGAATTTTGGAAAGATATGCGAGAGATTGGCAAGACCGACAATCACGAACAATTGATTAAAGACAAGTATTATGATATACGAAACACAATGGGTTATGCGAGTCATAACCATACTATGTTTCCTGACTATATGTGGATACAATTAGCAACTCATTATAACATAGACATGGATATTCAAGTTGATAATGAGTTGCTAGAGCTAGGACTACTAGAATTTAAACACAATTATAAAAAGCATTCACTAATTAGTAAAAGTACTTTAAATAATTATGAATGGATTAACAAAGTAATTTTCGGATCTTCCGGTTCGTGATATTGTACTGTCGCTTTAAAGTTTTCTAGATCAGGTATCCCTGCTAATTCTAGTTCTATAGTTAAGTTATCGCTCATATACGGATCATCTTCACCCGAACCGTCGATCACAAATACAATTTCTACATCACTAAAATCGTTAAACTTAGCAGGATCAACAATATCTCCTACAAGATACATTCCTAATAGATTTTCTCCTATTAGCGTATCCTCTGCTACGTGTTTAATATCTTTTCTACGAGCAACGAATCGCTCGATCATAACTTCTCTATAATCCATATTACATTCTATATTTTTGAAAATATTCTTTGGTAAACTTAATTTCAGCTTCTCTGTTTTCCCAAATAATATTGTTAGTATTCCTATGATTACGCCTAGCCTCCCAACTGCATAATCCCATCTCGCCGAAGTCTTGTTCTTTACCGAAGTCTTCTCCGCCATAATTTTTTGCTATAAATCCGATTGGTGCCCTAACACCGTATCTATGATGAATAGCATCTCTAACAGACCAGTCAAGTATGTAATCTTTAGTTACTACAACACAATGACTATCAACTACACCATTGTGTGTAACGTTCATTGGTTCTCCAATGATTTGTTTCCAACCTTTTTCAAGATGGGTGTAGTAAGAGATTACTTGTTTACAATGAGCTTCAATGCCATGTAGTCTTAAAACTCTTCGTAAAAAATAACTAGTAAAGAAACACTTATCGCCGTTAGCATGAAGATGTCCATTGCTCCAGAAACGATAATATATTTCTAATATTTTGTGATTCATTGTAGAAAAATCAAGTTCTGTTGATAATGCTAGTCCAAGATCTAATGGATCATAAAGTACCCGATGAGAAAATTCTTCTCTATCAAAGTAAGGTGGTGATTTTGAGTTTTCATCCATATATTAACTATTTTCCCATAAATGAATAGAGTATCCTTTGCCGTTGCCGTCACCACCATTGTTATCGATTTCTACTCCATCGTAGTGTAATTCAGTAACAATGTCCTCACCGTTAGGATATTCTGTTGTAAAAATTTTTAATTTAGCAGGGTCAAACTCTCCGTGAGTTTCAATCATGCCATCGAAGAATGTGCCTTTTTCTGAACTATAAAACTGTAATACATATTTGTCGCCGTAGTTATCAACACAACCCATCTCAACAATGTCGAGATAATCTTCTCGACCTTCGTTTAAAGTTTCAATCCATTCACTGATGTCTTTGGCGTCAACAACAGATTTGATAACGCCACTGCTCCATTCAGCATTTTTTACTTCGTCTATACTTAGGTTACCGTGATCGTATGAAACACCGTATTGATGTTCAAACTCATCATGATGTTCGTACCAAGGCCGAGCATCGCCCTCTTCATCGTACATAAAGTGAGCTTCGTCAGGAATATTAGTCCATTCAGACTTTTCTTTTTCTTCTGCTTCTAGCATATATTCCATGATATTTTCTTCGCCGTTTTCATCCATTTCGGCTTTCCAGTAATCGTACTGTGCTTTATTCAAATTGATGTAAGCTGATTCTCCACCATAACCCCAAAGGGTCACACTGTAAAATCGAGGATCTTTTAGATGATCAATCAGCTCTTGTTTTTCTTGCGGCGATGCCATGGTCTTTCTCCTTAAACAGTTTTTTCAAGTACCATTTATTTTTACGAATATACTGTTCCAATGTTAATTCGTTGTCTTTCCAAAAATAACGTTCTTCTTGGTTCTTATAAAACATTTCATTACAAAACCATCTAAACGTGTTTGGATCAGGTAATCTAAATATCGGTTCAATGTTTTCATCGTTCATGTTACAATTATGCTATCATTGTTGAATAAAGTCAAGTCTTTATCTTCAGTCCAGAACACATTTTTTATTCCAAAATCATCAATAACACATTGACAACCGGCACAGGGTTTAGCAAGCCCGTGTATCCACTTCTTAGACTTAATATAAGGGCGTTTAACACGCACTACGTATAAGTCGCACTCTTTGAGCTGTTGCTTGTCAATTAACCGCAGAGCGTTGCGTATAGCGTCTACTTCAGCATGCATATACAACTGGTCGTGGCGATACCCTTGACCCATCATCATAGGATGTGTTTTCTGTTGATTAACACCAGTAGCTATCAAGTTTTTTCGATAAATGATACCTGCGGCCATAGGTACTCTTCGGTTATCTACATAGCCGCCTGTTTCGATCGCAAGGCGTGTAAGTACTTTAGTAATCTTGCTGTTCATGCTAAACGTAGATATCGTAGTTGACTATACATCGCGGCCCTTTTTTCGGTATGCCGCCACCGTGTTTTATAGACCCGTCAAAAAGAACTGCTCTGCCTTTTTTAGGTTCTACAGATTCTATAATGTTTCCAAAGTCATCAAAAAAGACAGTTGGTCCATCAGCATCGTTTACATAATAAATTACAACCATGTGCTTGCCTTGTAGGTCGACATGGGGAGCATAGTGATCTAAATCAGTTTCGTGAGGAACTGTGATATAGATTCTTCCAACTAAAATTTCTTTTAATTCTAAATTATGTGTGTTACAAACTGCCTGCGGAACCATGGCAAAGTTTTCTAAATGTTCGCTTAATGCTGTATGCGATTTAAGAACATGTACAAAACTAAGCGGCGACTGTCCTTGTTCTTGTGCTGTAGTTTCATACTTACATTTAAAAGGAACTGTAGGATAAATGAACTCCTCTCCTTTTAAACCCAAGGTGGCTAGTTCATAATAGTCTTGTAGGTAAGATGGGATAAGATCATCATAAACTTTAATTAGCGGTTTTGTCGTCTTCAACATCATCGTGGCACAATGCTTCTACTGTTTTATAATGTTCGTATGCTTTACGAAGGGCTTCAAATTTTTCTAGTTTATCTGGATCTGGTTGTAGAATAGCCAAACGCTTTTCCATTGTGTCCATGAATGTTTTTAAACTACGATTTCCAATCTTAACATCGCCCTTGTCATTGATATTAAGATCACCTTCGGCAATGGTAATACCGCTATCAAAGTCATTAATAGTATCGAAGGTAAATGATGTAGGATATGTATCCGTTGTAGTATATGTAGTGGCATAACTGCCAGTGGAATCAATAGTTCCACCGACAGTCAATCCATCGATGCTACCAGCTACATGATAGTCTGGTATGTTAATCGTGTAAGTCTTGGTATCATCGTTTTCCATAATTAGGCCTTGGCTTCTTTACGTGAGTTTTTTTCTTCGGTAATCTCTGCTCTGCGTGTTTTTGCGAGCTTGGTTACTTCTTGAAGAGCCTTACGAGCTCTTGTACCAGCGGCTGCATTACCGCTGTCGAACTTTTCGTTTTCAGCTAAGAATGCTTCAAACTGTTCTCTGATTTGTTCTACTGTCTGTGACATGTTTTTTCCTCTTTATTAAAGTTATAATACTTATGACTGTATTATGGTGCGGCTGGTAGGATTCGAACCTACAAAGGACAATCTGACTACGTCATATCCCCATCCCCTTTCTAGCCTATGGGACTAGCGGGAGGTCTGCCATGTTCCACTCACAGCCACTTTCATAGTATAGCACAAGTTATATTTAAGATCAAGTCTTTTTTATCCATTCTAATTCCGACGCATATTAGCAATTTCTTTGGCTTGATCTGTCCCTCGCATTACAGGAACTGCGTTACTTTTGTGCATAGTAGCAATTCCTACAATTAGATCACCTGTGTATTTTACAGGTTCTTTCTTAGTCGCGACACCACCGACACCATTACCTAGACTTGGAATATTCGGTGTTTCTCTTCGATACCCATAGTCTGGAACAAACGGCTTTGTATCTACTGTTTTTTTACGTGGCTTGTATTCCCCGCGAATATAAGAAATGTAATCTTCAAAATTTTTAAATTGTAAATCATGTAAATGTTTACGTCGCATACTTTTATTATGCTGTCTCCATTGTACTTCTAATTCTTGGAGACGTTTTTGTGTTAGTTTTTTATGCTTAGGTTTTTTGGTATTAATTGTAGATAAACCCTGGGCCAAGTGCATAGTCATAAAAATACTCCTGAGTAGTTACTAACATAATAACTATACAGGAGTATTAGTGGTTTGTCAACGTTTAATTTGCCAAATTAGGCGTCAGCAAGTTCCTTGATAAATTCAAAAGTTTCTTGCTTGGTATCATTATCTATTAGACAACTGATACAATTTTCCGGTGATGTTTCACCGTAAGGATCGCTGTCTTTGCCTTCATCATTAATGCCAGGCTCTTCAAACCAATTTTCAATAACACCGTCATTGACGATCATAGCATAACGCCACGAACGCATACCAAACCCTAAATGCGACTTGTCAATCAACATCCCCATTCTGCGGGTAAAGTTACCAGAACCGTCTGGAATAAATTTAATATTTTTAATCTCTTGATCGATCATCCACTTGCGCATAACAAAGGTGTCGTTAACAGAAATAACATAAACTTCATCAATGCCAAGCTCTTTGATCTTTTCATAGTTTTCTTCGAAACCCGGAACTTGATAAGTCGAGCAAGTTGGTGTAAATGCTCCTGGTAGGGAGAATACTAAAACTCGCTTGCCTTTAAAAATGTCATCAGTTGTAACATCTTTCCATTCAAATGGATTTTCGCTACCGTTTGTTTTGTCAACATAGGTAATAGGTTGTCCGTCAGTACGAACACGATATTTAAAGGTAACCGATGGTACCTTAGCGCCTTTAATCATAAACTTTCTCCGATTGTGTAAAATAGAACTGAATGTTCTCTGCGTTGTAGTTAGTATTTACAATATAAAATTACTATAAAACCGACTTTTTCCATTTTATTTTTCTATGATAAACATAGAAAATTTAAATTAAGTGGGCCGTCTATCTTTTACAGGCGGACGACCCAAACGCTCTGTTGTAGTATCTTTCGCGATACTACGGTTTGGCCTGCCCTAGAGGATTCGAACCTCTGACCCACAGCTTAGAAGGCTGTTGCTCTATCCGGCTGAGCTAAGGGCAGATGCTTTACTGTAGAGTTATTACACCCTCCACAGTTTGTTTTTTAGCAGTAATAAAATCAAATATATAATCCATTGCTGCACTAATTTCTTCTAACGTCATCCAGTCTTGGTTATCTAAGATACCCTGAATAATATCTTGAATTTCTTCTTCACTTAGTTCTTGTCGTAACGGGTGTATGCCTTCTTTAAAAGGATCAATGTATTGTAGTGTCATGATTTAAACCAGCTCTAAAAGTCCAACTATATAAATTATTGTAAGGCCTAAGTTCAAAACAAGCAAGCTCTTTTCTTTCCAAAGGAAGCCTACTGCTACCCAAATTCCATTAGCAACAGTAAACGCATAATGGTGTAGGTTACCAGGAAGGCCGAAAAACATTTTTACTTCAGGAACAAAACTAGCCATCATAGCGGCAATAATGAGAATAACTGTTCCGGCCCATGCTAATCGTTGATACGGTTTTGTATCAGCATCGACTGCTTCATCTTTTAGTTCGTATTCATACACACTATTGTAACCTTCTGCTGAACGCATACGATCGATGATGTCTAGTTCTTTCTCTGTAGTTGCCATTATAGGATGCCTGCCTCTGTTAGGATTTTAACAACTTCTTCGCTGAGAGGAATTTCAGTTTTAACATTTAATTCAAGAATTTCGTCAGCATACTTTTGCTTTTGCTTTTGAATTGAACGAACTTCATCTTTAAAACTTTTAATTTCTGCTCGACTTACAACACCAGTAGTAACTTCGTCCTCTGAGTATCGACCGAAGCCGTCAGACTTGGATTCTTGATTTTTAATTTTATTAAGTTTGCCCTCTAGAATCTTTAGATCTACAGTCTCTTTAGCTCGGGTTAGATCTCCAAGTTGCTGTAGGCGTTTTTCTGCTAGAGCTGATTGCGTTAGCAACAAGTCAATACCAGAGTTATGATTCGCGGCCGAAACTAGTCCGCGAATATTATACAGAGCAGTTAACAAGATTGCTCGTTTACGGTCATTATTCAAAAGCTCTACATTAGCATTTTTAATTTCGATTTCAGGATCCTGAAATTCGTTAATGCTGATAGTGGTCTTCATCTCAACTTCTTTGATTGCTTCGATGATAGAATTTTGAATTGCGTTTGCTTTGCGTAAATTAATATTCATTTTCTTCATTGCCTTCTAAAAAATCTTTAGTAATACCGTTGATATCATTGTAATAATCTTCTTCGGTGTACTTGCCTTCTTCAATTTCTCTAATTGCTATCACACCTGGTTTATTATCTTTTGGATCAACTCGAGGTGTCGCACCATGTGATAATTGTCTAGCTCTGTACGATGCTACTTTGATGAGCAAGAATTGATTGCCCCCTAATGCTTCTATTGCTTTTTGAGATGTAATTCTTGCCATAATAATCCTTCCTGTTAACGGTTCCACAAAAGGTCAAGTAATAAGCCAAACAAATGACACTATACAAACTTCAAATCACAACGGACAAAAAGTTTGCTTTTACCCGACCAGCAAAGAACAAAGTTTCTAAAGCCGGATCACGCAACCATTTCATGAGCTTTTCAAGAGCTTATGTACTGGAGTTATTCGACATAAAGTCTGAACAACGATTGCCTATCCTCGTCTACCTTCTGCTTCGCCGGTTAAGTTAAACACAATGTCTAACTCAACAAACTAATAATAACATCTTACAGCGTTTTGTCAACACCTTCTTTATCCAAAATAGAAACTTTTTCTACTCTGTCGTAACGGAAACTGCGGAAACCTTTGCTTTCTAATGCCCAGACTGCTACCACCTTATCAGAGAGTTCGCGAACTTTCTTTTGGGTGATTGGTTCATCCTTTTTAGCAGGTGGTAGATACTCTGGAACAAGTGTACAAGGCATTACACGCTTCTCACCGTTTAGTTTGGTAAAGGTTACTTCAACTACGTTTTCCTTGAGCATTGTCATTAGGTTTTCCTTTGTTGGAATCCCCTTCATCTCTGCGATTTTTGTTTCCAAAGATTCTGTCCCATCCGTCTTCGTATGCTTTTGTGTCTGATTGTTTTCTTGATTTGTCACCTTTACCTCCGTGCCATTGGTTGCTCATAAAATTCCTTATAAAACTTTAAAAGTTTTTATTACATTTTCCATTTCGTCGTCAGTGATATCATAAAACGGCAAATGCCAAAGATAGTCCCAACTGTGAAACATATTGTTATATTGTAAATGATTTCTTATGGTTTTGTCAAGATCTTTTGAGTATAAAAGTGTACCAATTGCAGTAGCTCTATGTCCTTTTTGAGAAAGTATAGTTCTAAGCTGGCGCACATATGGTATGATCTTTTCGTTGATTCTATTTAATGACTGTTGTTCTTTGATTAGATCAATAGTGGCACATGCCGCTACTGCTCCTAGTGTATTTGTACTTCTAGAATTTCCCAAAGGTAACCATTCATCTTTTATCACATTGTTTACTTTGCTGTCTATCAGCGTAACAGAAAGATTCTCATGACCGGATGTTAGTGCTTTGCCTAGCGTTATCATATTAGGCTTTAGTCCAAGACTATGACTGTGTAGCCAATGGCCCATTCTTCCTAGTCCTGTTAATATCTCATCAACAATTAACAGCAATTGGTATTTGTCTACTGTGTGTTGTAATGCTTGCCAATATTCATTAGTGTCGTTGTGTAATCCATTGACCCACGGAACTGTGTCTACAAGAACAGCCGCAATGTTATCACACCCTAGTTGATGGATTGTTGTTTCGAGATCATCGAAAAATTCTACAAACTCTATTTGCGGAAAAATAGATTTATCAAAATGATGATTCATTTGCCAGCCGGTAATGCTTCCGCTATGAAAACTTTTCTTACGGACAAGAATATATTTTTTATCCTTTCCGTGATACATCCATGCTAGTTTAATTGCGTTGTCAACACTATCGCTACCACTCAACGCTCCTATATAACTGGAATATTTGTTGTCTGTAATTTCGTCAAGTTTGTTTCCAAGCTCATCCCAAACATTGTTGTTTAGTCGCCAGAACCCTGTATTTGATGTTAGAGCCGCTTGAGATATTTTTTGTGTGATAATAGGATTAGCATAACCAAAGATATTTGTGCCAGCACTAGCATGAAGATCAAACATTCCATCAATGTAATGACCTTTACATTCTGTGAAGGTGTAGGAGTTGTCTGATTTATTTGTATCGAAGGAGTTTAGACGCTTCATACAACACTTCGTATCTTTCCTTCACGCTTGGTATCAAGTGTGAAACAGTGTGCTCCGCTTTCCCATAATAGTCCGTGTCTAGTAGTTGTTGATAACACTTCAATGTTATTTTGTTCAAGTACTCTTTGTACTCCAGAATGTGGATTTGTTAATAATACCTTTCTCGGTGCTAGTACTAGCACGTTAGTATCAAAACATTCATCAATGCTATGGCTTCTCCATCCGCCGAACCATTTGGATAACATTCCGTCTGTGTAAATTCCGCCAGTGTCGCTGATGTCTTTACTCCATTGTTTGAAATCAATTAATTTCATGTGTTCATAAAGTTCTATAATTTTTTTATTTTGTAGTTGTTGAGGAACAAAATCTTTTTGGTATGCTACTACAGTATCATCATCAACCATAAACCACAACATATCAATATGTCCAAACCCGTCGACTGGTAGTAACTTTGTACCTATAGGAATGTTTCTTTTCATCCAATCGTAACCAAGTTTTGATCCAGGACCTCTGCTGTTGTACAAAAGTGAATTTCCGACCTTTGTCATACTAGCCATATGGGTTAGTATTTTATCTTTGTATATGTCTGCATAAATAGTTTCGCCTTTGCCGTACCATGTTTCATTCTGATCTAATCTGTTAAGTTTAGCAGAAGGTTGCTCATACCAGTTGTAACCTTGTTCGAACATACTACGGAAAATATCATAGTAAGCAAGATGCTCTGTTTCTCTTCCGGGAACACTCATCTTACCTGTGTAAATGTTGTCCATGTATACAAGAAGATTGTCTCTTGGACGTATAGGTTGAGCCTTATATCCATCAACTTGAGATGCGTCAGGACGTAAAACTTTAATACCTTGTTGTTTGAGAATGTCTGCTAGTTTGTCTAAGTCTTCTTTTGTTTCCTCAAAGACTTGTTGTAGCATAGAACTATTCTTTTCGACGGCTGGATCACAATCGCCTACAATTATTTCTTCTAATGGATCCCACTCAGTACATATCATACTGTTATTTATTTGTAAAATGGAGCGGCATCCCGGATTCGAACCGAGTTCATTTGCTTGGAAGGCAAAGTCCTCTCCCAGGAGAAATGCCGCTTAAAAAAATGTACTAACACAAAGAGTAGGTAAATTCCAATGTGTCGACCAAGCAAACACAGCTATGCTTGTGCTTCCTTCTTATCGCCGTCCCTTTCAGGCTAGTACTAACTTGGCGGTGAGACTGGGATTCGAACCCAGGGTACCCATTTCTAGGTACGACAAGTTAGCAACCTGCTGCCTTAAGCCACTCGGCCACCTCACCAAAAAATAGTTACTTGTTAAATTTTAATGTGTATTCTTTGTTGTTGTTCCAAAATGTTACAGTACTATGACTGTATACTTCTTTGGTTTTTTCTTTATAACGTGTTTCTTTTGAACACACTGTTTCTGTAGTGTAACCTTGTGGACCTTTGTCTTTGTTTCCACCGATGATAGCACCGGTCAAAGCACCAACACCTGTTGTCGCTTCTTTGCCACTGCCTTTACCAAATTGGTTGCCAATAACACCGCCGATGATACCGCCGATGATAGCTCCCTCTTGATCAAACTCTTTCTTTTGTCCGTAAGGTACTTTTACGTCTTTACATACTTCTACAATATATGGTTCCTGCTTGATCACAATTTTGTAATGATCTTCTACAACTCCCATAACATTGTTGTTAACTTGAACTTTATCAGCATGTGCTACACCTGAGAACGCAACTAGAAAACTTGCGCCGCAAGCGATTGTTAGTGTATGAAAATATAGTTCTTTAAAGGTCATTGCCTTTTTTCCTTTTCTGTTTCTGTTTCTGGTGCCGGCACCAAGAATCGAACTCGGGACCTTTGCATTACAAGTGCACTGCTCTACCTGCTGAGCTATGCCGGCATAATTTTATTTACATTGTCTGTTTATATTACAACATAAAACAGAGTATGTCAACCTAAAAAATGGTGCGCCCGGTAGGATTCGAACCTACGATCTGCCCATTATGAGTGGGTAGCTTTAACCTCTAAGCTACAGGCGCTATGTTTGGAGTGGATGATGGGAGTCGAACCCACATGAAACGGATTTGCAATCCGCGGCCTAACCATTCGGCGACACATCCACATAACTGGTCGGGGATGTAGGATTCGAACCTACGGCTTTTCCGCCCCAAACGGAACACTCTGACCAGACTGAGCTAATCCCCGTAATTGGCACCGGTGGAAGGAATCGAACCTCCGCTGTCGTGGTTTTGGAGACCACCGCTCTACCCCTGAGCTACACCGGCAAAACTAAATTGTCAAAGAGCAATAAAAAACCCCGGAGTGTTTAGTTCCGGGGTCTTTCGTAAAATTTGTAAATAATTACAACATCACGTAGACCCGCAGAAACATCCACACCATCTTGGTGTACTTGGTATTACTATAAATGTGTTTGCGTTTCTATTCATCATGTTGTTAGTATATGTTCGTTGTTATCTATTGTCAACCGTTATTTTCTTCCAAACTGTCAAAAACTTCTTGACGTCTTGAAGGTCTAACCATATTTAAGGAAGCACGGGTAACTTCTGTTATCTTATTGGCGTCTCTAGTATCAACGGCTGTACCTCCGTGTGAGATATTAAATGTCCAGCCTTTATCAGCTAGAATTGCTTGTAATTCAATTGCGGCCCAATTTGTTGTATATGCTTCATTCATGTACTTCATATCTTCAGCTGTTTCATGATAGAACACGTATCTGTGAGTCTTACTAATGTTATCAAAAGCAGTATAAGACTTGGCTGAAGCATGACCATCAAGTATCATGTCCATCCTTAAATAGTCAAGTTCTTTGATAACATCGTCTGGTACAACGGTTGCAAAGAATTGTTCATATCCAGAAGTATCATGGATGTCTGTATCTGGATTACGAATTGTAATTATTGTAGTAAACATAGTATTCCTCTCAAATTATTTATCTAAGATATATTCGAACTCTTTCATAGGCTTCATTATTGAATCAAAAACATCTACGTTTAGTTTCCAAAAATGTTGTTCATGGCCTCTGTATGTAGCAATAGTTTCTAATTGTATTGTATTGTTACTTACTAGCGCAGGCGCCCATACATTATGAACAGCTCTTTGAGTTCCGACTTCACTAGGGTGTGTACTTATATAGAAATTTTTATCTCGTCCATAATGATCAATCGTTACCGGTATAAAAATCTGTCCTGTGATATGGTGCTGATCAGCAATTTCTTTTCTTGTCCTAATGCTAGTTAATGGCATGAGATCTGTAAAAGCGCAAATTCTAGTACATATTCTGTATCCAGGTAAAAAGTCTAATTTGTGTGCGGCAAAACTAGCCACTGGAAGATTGTTATAGTAAACAATCCATACCATCATTTCTTCTTCATTACTAAGACTTTGAACTAACATTTTTTCAGTAGCATTGTTTACAAATCCTCTCTTTTTAGATTCTTCATAAAAGAAAGTTAAATCTAATTCAGGTGTCCAAGGTTTAACTATAAATTTTGCCATTTAAATCTTCTTTAAATTTTCCTTCGATTTTTATAGTAAGCGAAGTATGTGTACTAGGATGTAGATTACCGTGCCAATCATAATGATTAAAGTAAACAGCATGGCCGTCAACAGGGTATGTTGCTAGTATGTTGCCGCTATCGGATATATCGTAAACGTAAAAAGGCCTAGTTTTTCTAAACCTAAACCATATTAGATTTTTATCCTCGGCTGGTGGCTCTGGGTGATCACCTTGCTCAATTGGCCAATAGTTATAATCTCTATGATAACCTTGAGGCATATATTTTTCATTGTAAAATAAACTCACAGTATCTGTATACTCAAATGGAAGACTGTCAAACACGTCTTTTATGTGTTGCGGAACAAAATCTTTGTATCCATTTGTGTCTTTGAGATGTAAAATTCTATAAGGATCGAAACTATCATACTTTAATTTCAAGTATGTTGCTAATTTTGACGGGTCGTCTTGTGGATAATCATATTCCATTCTGTGCTTATGATAATACAATGTTCTATGATCTCTAAGATATTGCCAATTTGTATCCATTGGTATACTACCACTAGTCCATGTTGAGTTGGACAAGTGTTGATTATCAGCATATAGTTTATACAATTCGCTTTCTGCGTCTAGCAGTGTTGAAATGTCTAAATAACTATCTAAGTTAATGAATGGATTATTGTTTATTCCCAGCATCAAGGATATTTATATGTCATTGGTAACACCAAGTAAGATAAGTGAAAATTTTTTTACAAGCGGGTTCCCTCCAATTTATAAAATTGCCAAACATCATCCTCCAAATAAAGTTACTAACAAGTGGTTAAGTATTGATGATACTGGAGAAATTGATTATTATTTTAATAGTTTAGGATACAGGGACTATGAATTTAACGGTAGAGAAAATAATTCAATATGGTGTTTGGGTCATAGCGATACAGCAGGAGTTGGCGTTTCTGTAAAAAGTATATGGCCATCGGTATTAAAAGAATTGTCAGGTATAGACTGTTTAAATCTTGGAGTAGCAGGAGCAGGTTGGGATACTATAACTAGAATTGCTATTTCGGGTCTTAGAAAATATACTCCAAAAGCAATAGTAGTTATTGAACCGCCAGAAGCAAGAAGAGAATATGTACATCAACACAACTCTCAATTTGTGTTACCAAGTTTGCCTAACTCAATGATGCCTTATAAAGATTTTTACAAAGTTCGGGACCACATGAGCGATATGTACAATGTTGAAAGAAATTATTATTCGTTAAAAAATGCTTGCGATGCTAAGTCAGTTGCGTTATATGTACTTGACTTTCCCGAAAGAAATAATTTAAAAAAGATAGACAAGTCAGCAGAAGGTACGCATATCGGACCTAACACTCATCGTCAATTAGCAGAGGATATTTTTAATTGTTTAGATTTGAAGAATTAAAACAGTTACATTTAGAAATCAGTAACAACTGCCAGGCCTCCTGTCCTATGTGCGATCGCAACATAAGAGGCGGATTACCTAACGAACTATTGAAAGTGCGTGACTGGACTATTGATGATTACAAAACTATTGTATCTCCTGAGGTAATAGAACAAATTGATAACTTGTATATGTGTGGTAATTATGGCGATCCTGGTATGAACAACGACTTACCAGAAATGCTTGCCTACACTAGACAACTATCTGATATGCCTATTGGGATACACACTAATGGCGGAATGAGGAAACCAGAGTGGTGGGCTAATCTAGCACAATATTTAAATTCTGGAGAAAGTAAAATTGTGTTCGCTATTGATGGATTAGAAGATACGCACCATTTATATAGAATAGGAACAACATATCAAAAAGTAATCGATAATGCCAAAGCATTTATTGATGCTGGAGGAAATGCCCAATGGGTGTTTATACGATTTAGACACAATGAACATCAAGTAGATGAAGCAAGACGTCGAGCAACAGAGTTAGGCTTTCAAGCATTTGTTGTAAAGGATAGTATTAGATTCCATGGCGGCAACGATTACGAAGTATGGGATAAAAATGGAAATGTAACTCACACACTACAACCGTCATCGACTAGCGAGATGAAATTTGTTCCCAAGGAAATGCTATCATACGATAACGCAAAACAGTTTGTTGACAGTGTAGAGATTAAGTGTAAAGTAAAAGAAATGAAGGAAGTATATATTGATGCTTTCGGACATCTTTATCCTTGTTGTTTTGTTGGCCACGCACCAACAAGCACACTAGATCCTGGTAATCCTGTAAGCAATCTAAAACCAATAGTAGCAGAGCAAGTATCAAATGCTGTTGAGTTAATGGGCGGTACGTCAGCTATAGACACACGACAGCGATCTATTAGAGATATTGTCAACAGCAACGAGTATCAAACAGTTTGGAGTGATCTTTGGGAACAAAGAAAACTTTGGATTTGTAGTAAAACTTGTGGTGTTACTAAAAAGATTTCAACTTGGGAAGATCAATTTAAAGAATATAACTTTATTGCTTCAGACAAGAAATCCTAAAGTTTCTTTTCTCAACTAATTCTTCAAGATCAGCAATTACACGAATAGGACAATCAATTAATAGTTCTCTATCATTGATCTTTTCAATTCCTCTTATCAGTCCTGCTTTGTTTGCTTTATTAAGATAGGACATAGTATCTATGTATAGTTGCTGTTTCCAGTCAATATCGCCACCTTCTATTTTTATTAGATATCCACCACCTACATAGTTTGGCAATTTTGCTCTAACATTTAAGTGTATTCTAGGTGTGCCGCCGTAGTTACCTGCTAGATGTTTTCTACTAGTATCCATTTGCCAAACTTTACCATCAGTGGGCAAGTTATACATTTTTTCATCATCTAGATCTATAATATATGCGTAAGGATTAGTTGTGATTGCTAGATGTATTCTATCATCAGGATCTGTATGCGCAGTATAACTATCTCCTGATTCAAGTAGTAATAGACGTGCTTCGCCTATTTCTCCTAGTTCTTCTAAAAGTAAACCTAATGGTGTGTTCTGAAATTGCGGAAGTGTTTTGTAATTTCCTGAAAACAAACCTCCGTCTGATTCGTTCAAGGTTATTCTTTTTACAGACATGTCCCAAACTAGTCTCGAAACTTGATACTGTATTTCTTCCAAATAGTCTATAGTAAACAGCTCTTTGAACATAAAAATATTTAGCTCCGCCGCCGGTCGCCATAAATATTTCCGTATGTTAAAACAAATAGATATCGACGGTGTAAACATTCCATTTGATCCAGAATGGAAGAAAATAGCAATAAGTGTGAGTGGTGGAGCAGATAGTGCTTTATTAGCTAGCATCCTTTGTGACATTATTAGGTACGAAGGCAATCCTGCTTGTGAAGTACATGTTATACAACACGCACGATGTTGGAAAACAAAACCATGGCAACAATATGACAGCATAAAAGTTTTAGAATGGTTACTACAAAATTATCCAGATATTACTTTTCAAAGACACACTAACTTTATTCCTCCTGAATTCGAATGGGGAGATAAGGGTAGACAGTTTGTTGATGAGTATGGCAAACAAGTAAGTGGGGATAATATTGAGTTAAGATCCTTTGCTGAATTTATTTGTAATGGTTATGATATTCCAGTCTACTTTAATGCTGTTACACGCAATCCAAAGAATGTGGACTTTCAAGGTATGCCTACTAGAGACATTGATCCAACAGATGATAACCAACACCTATTGATGATGGAACATATGGGCGGACTTGCTTGTCATCCTTTTAGATTTGTACAGAAGGATTGGATCGTTAAGCAGTATCAAGAACAAAACAAAACAGAACTTTTTAATATCACAAGAAGTTGTGAAGGTGAGTTTGATGATTTAGATTATACAAATTATCAACCCAATCAAGAAGTTCCTGTTTGTGGTGAGTGTTTTTGGTGTAAAGAAAGAGAGTGGGCAATTGAGCAAAATCAAAAGTAAGACATTCTGTTTACACCCGTTTACGGGACTAGCAACAAGAGAAGATGGCGCAGTTAAAGTCTGTTGCCGTAGTGCTCCTGTTGGCAATATTAACGACAATACACTAGAAGAAATTTGGAACAATGAAACTATGTGTAAGGTACGCCAACAGGTTCTTAATGGAGAGCGTCCTGATGTGTGTAAACCTTGCTTTGATTTAGAGGATCAGGGTGTTATGAGTTTGCGTCAGCGACACATAACTGATCACAGTCCAGAATCCAGAATTAATTTATATCCAGATGCTTTGGATAATCTAAACGATGATTATACGATGCCGTTTGAATTTCCCACGATGGAAATTAAATTAAACAATCTTTGTAATCTAAAGTGTCGCATGTGTAATCCGTTAGATAGTACACAATGGAAAGATTGGGATCAAGTAACAGAATTTTATAAGAAAGAAAACAATTATCTTATACCGGTTGTAGAAAGTCTAGTGGCGACCCCTGGACAATACATAGGTGCGTTTGATAATACAGACAACTGGTGGAAGAGCTTTGAAAAACTTCTACCATACTTTCGTCGAGTAGAGTTTGCCGGAGGAGAGCCTTTGATGGATCCTCAGCATTATCGCATACTTGACATGCTCGCACCTTACGGTGAAAACATACAGATTAAGTATGCTACAAATGGAACAACTTTAGGTATAAAAAATCGCAGTATTCATGACTATTGGCCCAAGTTCAAGAGTGTTGCTGTTAACGTAAGTATTGATGGTATACACGATGTTTACAATTATATCAGAGGCAACGGTGATTTCAAACAGATTGAAGAAAACATCAAAGTGTTTCAATCATTTCCAAATGTCAGTAGAGTAGTCGGTGCGTTTACAGCACAGGCAGGAAACATATTACAAGCCGCTGAGTGTATTGACTATTTCCTTGATACTATGGGTATTGTGTTTTACAGTCATAGAGTGAGCTATCCTAATTGTTTGTCAGCACAGGTGTTACCACAAGAACTAAAAGAACTTGCTATACAACGGTTAGGTGAAGTAGCACTAAAAGTACCCAATTATGATATTGTCAAGAAGCATCCTGTGTTAAAGGATATCACACTTCAACAAATCAAGGACAACGTAAACTATCTTAGAGCAAAGGATCAAAATCATTTGTGGAACGACTTTGTACAGTTTAACACACGATTAGATATTACACGCAATCAAGGTCCTCTTGAAACTGTGGTCAAGGAGTTTGCTCCGTATGTATAAAGTTACCAGTCGCTGGCCTCATCAAGACAGCATTAAAGTGGAGTGGAATATTGGCAAGCGTTGTAACTATGACTGTAGTTACTGTCCTAGCATAATACACGATAATCATAGTCCTCACACTCCGATAGATCTTCTCGAAAAAACTGTTAATAAATTAGTGTCATTGGGCAAGCCAATACGTCTTAGTCTTACGGGCGGAGAACCACTAGTACATCCTGATATCGAACAGTTCTTAGATTACATTCAGTACAAAGGAATACAATGGTTAAATGTTACAACCAATGGAACACGCAGTCCTAGTTGGTTTAGAATTAATAGCATCTACTTTAACCATGTTGTGTTTAGTTTACACTTTGAACACGATTGGCAAAGAGTAGTGAATCATATTACTGAAATAAAATTAACAACCGAAGTTCCGTTCTTTGTTAATATAATGGCTCATCACGAATACATGAACGAAGTTCGAGAAGTTGTTGAAAACTTTAAAGCACGTGATATCAAGTATGCCGTTAGAAGGATACGCTGGACTGAAGGCGATCACAATGTGTTTGACGATATGAGATATGATGGTAAGGATCTATCTTGGTTATTAGAACAAGACGCAACTGCTGATGCCAACTGCCTAGTAGATGACCAAGAACTAATACATGCCAACGATATAATCAAAACAAAAAGAAACGGCTTTAAGGGTTGGAACTGTCACGCAGGATTAGAAAGCCTAATGATCAACTGGGATGGTGATGTACATCGTGCTACTTGTAGGGTGGGTGGTAGTCTAGGAAACATATACAATGATACATTTATGCCTCCTGAAGATACAGTATCTTGTACACGTGATTGGTGTACATGCGCCGCAGATATTCCTTTAACTAAGACTCTTTGAAATGTGTGTCTCTGGTTGACACCAACAACAATCTCTTTGACAAGTTAGAGTTTTAACAACTGGATTAAATTCTTTTATAAAGTTAGTATCGTAAATGTTATAGGGTTTATCAAATAAGCCTTGTCCACAACTTCCTTGTAATACTCCATCCCAATGAATGTAGATATTTTCTTTTTCAATATCGCACTTCCAGCCCTTGAATGTATTGTAGTTTAAATTGTGATAGGTATAGTTTACTTTTTTAGTTTTGCCATTTTCAAATTCAACTACACTCCCATAGGGTTTTAGATTCTTCCAATTTTTTAAAAACCATCCTATACCTGGCAGGGCTTTTAAATCATTTTTCATATACTTCTTTTGTTCTTCTGTATACGTTACTGGAAATGTTTCGATTGGAAATACAGGACGTGATTCTATAAACCATTTGCGCTTTCTATTCTTCTTCATATAGTTTATACTATCTACGCACTTGTCAAACTCATTTGGATCCATTAGAACCAAGCAGTGTACATCAACACCCTTGGATACTACTAAATCCACTACATTTATAAAATGATCAATGTCTGCTTGTTTGTGATGAAAACTAAAAACTACTTTGCTGAACTGTTTGGCGTACTTATTCCACCAACGAAGTGTTCTACTGCCATTGGTGATCAGTTTCATATCAATGTCGTATAACTTGTTTATTGTTGTTACAAACATACCAAGTTCTGGCCATAGAGTCGGTTCGCCGCCACTTAGTTCTAGTTCAAAACGTTTTTTGCCTTGCTTACTATAAGTCTCTAATAGTTTATAAAAGTTATTATGAATCATGCCTACATTCTTAGGATAAGCATAATCTCCTTTATTAGACTCGCAGTACGCACACTTAAAGTTACAGACGTTGCCTACACACCATCTTATTTTAAGTAAGTCGTCTGAATCTAGTGATGTTATCTTTATTGGTTTCATAACAAATGTGCTAGTTCAGGAAACACTGCTTTGAAGTCCAAGCCTCGAACTTTATCCATTCGTTGAATATATTCTTTAAACGCTGGAAGTAGTTTGGTATGATCGTCACCGTCCATGAAGTCTAGCACTGCTTGCCAACGTTTCCAACCATAAGGATTGTGTTTCCAGAAGTCTTCGTCTTGTCTATAGTTCTCATGTAACCAGTTAGCAAGTTTGGCAAAGTTTTCTCGTACTTCTTGCTTGTCCTTTTCTGGTAAACACTTAATGCTTAAATAGGTTGGAATATACAGCAAGTGCATATTAACTATGCCACCTCCGGCTTGAACTCCACCGATGTTATTCTCGAAGTTAATCTTCTTGAATCCTTGCTGTATCTTCCATTTGGCAAGTTCAGGCAAGTGTTTGATGTTTAGTATTTGAATTGCTGTTGCTAGACTAACTTGAATATTCGAAGGAGTGTTGTCTAATAAATGTAGATTGGAAACTAAAAGATCCCAATCAGTAGGATAACGAATGTAATGATTACGTTCGCCAACAGCATCAATACTAACAGCAAATTTAACTCGCCTAAACTTTTTCCAAAGCTCAATAATTTCTTCATCAACTAATAAACCATTAGAATTATATCTAACTAGAATTTTATCAGCATATCCTTGCCGGATAATTTCCTCTAGAAATAACTTGTGTTCTTTGATCATTAGAGGCTCGCCTCCAGCAAAGTACACTTGTTTTAAATTAGGTATCTGTGCGTATATGTCTTTCCAGAATTCTGGATTTTCATGCCAGAAGTTATTAAACTCCTTGCGTCCCCAATTCATTTGATTTTTTAGTTCTTGGTGTTGGAACTGAGGATATACTTTTTTGTGATCTGCGACCCATTGACTACTATCATGCGGGCTACACATAATACATTTCAAATTACATGTATGTCCTAACCGCAAGTCTAGGTAGTATAAGTTTTCAGGAACGGTTCCATCTTCAGCAGTTTGTTCCAGCAATTCTTTAAAGTCGATATCTTCTTCATTCCAAGTACCAGCTTCCCATAGTCGCTTACTTACAACACCCTTTGATTCCTCATCAAAGCATTTTTGACAACTAGCAGGAATGTTACCTTCAAGAATTGTTTTTCTAACAGATCGCATGTATTCGTTGTTCCATGCCTCCATCGGAGTTTCCTTGCCAAAGTTAGCCGGCCTACCTGTTTCGTTTTTTACTAATCCTATTTCATGATCAGTACCTGCGCCGCTAGAGTTAGCATTACAGCATAGACGCATATCACCGTTGGGTCTTGTGGCTAAATGTATCCATGGCAAAACACAGAAGGTGGGTGTTCCTGTTGCTTCTGTTAATTGCTTTTGATATTCTTTTATCTTATCGCTCATTAATAATGTCTCAGATGACTGATGCCTATTAGTGTTTTAAAATATTCCGTAAATTTACAATCAATTCTAAGTCCGTATTCTTGTTCCATACTATGTTCACCGCCATGCCAATCCTCATCATTAAAGAAACAAGCATGATGATTAACATAGTGTTTACGTTTAGTTTCTGGATCCCATAGATAAAACCCTCGTTTGATACAAGGTCTAATATGTATAAATTCAACGTTATGATCTGTGTAACTAGGATCTTCTGGATCAAGATCTCTGTGTTCAAATGGTTGCGAACTACTAGAACTTACAAAGAAAATCACACGTCCAATGTGTTCAATAATATTTTGTTCTTTAAGATTTTCAACCCACTTAACAACACCAGGAAAATGTTCCTGTTCAGGAGTTGGTTTGCGTTCTACCTCTCCACGGTCTTTCATGTTATGACCTTCTTCCCACAATACATAATAAATGTAAGGGTCGTGAGCACCCATGGCCGATACAAGATATCTCACAAATACATTTCTTTCTTTGTAGTCTCTCATATCTTGCGGAAAAATTTTCATACCCTCAATCTTGATTGGATCGTCGTCTGGTAATGCTTGAAACTCCTCGTATGCTTTGTATATGGGCTTCCAGTTAGCGATGTAACTCGACTCTCTCATATCAAAGCCTGGTTTCATCCAGGTGCCCTCTTTGGCATGCTCTCTAGCCAAAGCGAAGCCTTTACAAATTTCAGGGTGAAGTTTTTTAAATCCTTCAATATCTAAAAACGGGTCCAGATTTATAAAAGGATTCTTGCCTATTCCTCTAATCATTTATTTCTCCTTCCAGATATTTATAGGAGCATGGGACTAAGATATTAAATACTGGCATGCGCAACAACACATGGGATTTTTATTACAATAAGAATAGTGATGGAAATATACGAGCAAACCTTGTATATACTCCATACATAAACAAAGATCGTACAATACTGTGTATGAGCTTTAATAGAGATACACGTTATCATTTTGATGAAGAACAAAATAAACTTTGGACAGAAAACGACCTAATTGATAGGTTTAATAAAGAACTGACGTTTCATGAGAAAGTAAGATCCGTTATCCCTACATTAAAAATTCTAGAAGTTGATTACGATAACAGAGAAATATACATCGAGTGGCCGGGCGATGATTTTTACATGCTAGGTTTAGATACTCCGTATGATGAATTGTTACCGAGTTGGAAAGAACAATGGTTACACATTATACAAACATTAAAACACATAGGCGTCAGTAAATTTAGTTTACACCCAAACAGTTTTGTAATTAAGGATCATAAACTAGTTCCATTCAATTGGTTCTTCTGCTATGATAGGAATGAAACTGGTATTACTATTGCCAATGTATTGAAACAAATAAGCACACAACGATTAGATAAATTACTTCATATACTAGCAAGTCAAAATATCTATGTAGATAAGGGTTATACAGCCCAAGAATTGGAAGATGTTTGTTTCAATAGTTTTAGATCAAACTATCCACAAGAGTTAATAGAGAAAGTTTTAAATGACAATAGCATACGTTCCAATTGATATTGATGTACAGTTACCCGACGAACAATCTTTGATTGACTTCTGTCAACAAACAAAAATACCAGACATCACAGACAGCAATGTTAACCAAATCAAATTCTGGGATAAAGTTCCTGTTATTGGCAGACTTGAAAAAAATGAAGATTGGTACGATTTAGATAAAATGCGTCATGCTTTGTTTAATAGATATACACCAGGTCTCGGTGAGTGTAGATACGCTAATAATATTGATAAAATATTTCCAGAGATTCCATATATGTTAGAACAACTTCCTTTTAAAGAACTGAGTATGGTAACAATGTTGGTTCAAAGAGAACCTGTTGATACACACATTGATAGTCAGGTTTATGATAACATTGTAGATCCATCAGAGATTGCTATAGAAATGGAACCAAGACGTTATAACATATTAATGACCAAACACAATTATAGAAGTTTCTATGTAAGAGAACAACAAGACAGCGAAAAGATTTATCCAGAGTTTACACCCGAGTTACCTTGTCATGCTATTTGCGAAAGTCATCACTGGCATGGCGCAGATTGGGACGGACCTGATAAAATTATGCTATGTGTATTTGGAATTTTAGATAGGCCCAAGCATCTTCAAATGATCAAGGATAATTTAGAAAAACATAGAGATAAAGCTATTGTGTTTTAGGAATCTTATTATCTGCTGAACTTATACAAGTATCAGTAATACACTTAGATGGTGTCTTAAACAGCGTAAAACCGTCATACAGCGTGCCTAAAGGTTCTTCCTTACAACTGTATGCCCTCTTAACTTCGTTACCTCGTATAACACAACTTTGATAGCCTGCGTTACAGTTCCAATTTTTAAAACGGTTAAACCCTAATGAATTTAACCGTTCTGCCTGATCAATATAATACTTCTTGCCTTCATAATCTTCAAGTTCTACTTGAAGTAGCGGTACTACTTCTTGGTACTCTTTCGGGATGGTTTGCGGGAAACCTTCTTGTAAGATTTTGATTTGCTCATCTGTGTAGCCTCCAACCACTGCTGTGGCGGTATCATTGGACTGGGGCTTGAGAGTGACATTAATACCTCTGGCGGCAAATCGTTCAAGACGTTGATATAGTTCGTCAAACATTTCCGGCACCATGACTTGATTAATTGTAACATAGACGCCTCCTTTCATTAACTGCAAACATTTATCCCCAAACTCCTGTTCGTGAGCAAATTCAGCATGAAAACTAGCGGTTATGCTACGCCTATCGATATTAGCTGTTGCCTCTATCCATCTACCCCACCATATACTACCGGGTGACAAGTTAGTTGTCATATGTAGGCTTTGATACTCTGCTTCACTATCATTGGCATAGTGTTCAATTACTTCGCCGAACTGTTTGTAAGCAGTCGGCTCTCCACCACTAAAACTAAAATGAAAGCGATTAAATCCGTTAGCTCTTGCTTGTCTTTTTATTTCATCAATGCCATTTGTGTACACTTCCAAGTTTAAATGATCTGGCTTATCGCTATGAGCATAAGGCCAACAGTAACTACAACTGTAATTGCAGAAACGTCCAAGTATCCAACTGACATTGAATACTCCTTCGTCTAACATCGTTCGTTGTCCGATTTTTGTTATATCTTCAAATGGTATTTTGTTAAAATTAAGCATTAAGATTCGTTCGATGGCATACTGAACCTTGCTGTATTGCCAACACGTTTAGGTAGATCATTTTTAATAATTTGTTTAGGATTTTTTTATTGTTGAAAATAAGACAGTAGTCACTGAAGTAAGGATCCATGTCGATGATGCTTTTGTAATCCGAGAGATGTAGCAATAAGTCATCGCCATATGTTCTATACAAATTATGTGCTATATTAACACTATAAGCAAATAATTCATCAGGATCACTATAATACTTTTCTTGTTCATCAACTGAAAAACCTTCAAAATAATCCTCGTATAGTCTTACCTTATGTTGATATCTATGTATACTTTCGTGACATAAAGTATCTGCTACATCATATATAAATCTGTTATAATAAGATTCGTTCAGTTGAAATTTCTTTTCATATGCTTCGTTGAATATTTCTAGATGTATGCTTGTTTTTGTTTCGGTATCATATACACCCGAAACAGCAAAGCATCCTTTTACTGTAGGAGCTTTTCTAAATGTAATCTTCACATCGTCGAGGTGCGTTAGCATTTTTTTAACAATGCGCATAACCTCCTTACTGGAAACTCTTCCAGGCGACATGTGATTTAGAAGATACCTAATTACCCAATTTGGATCAATTATACTATCTTCTGAAAACAATTCTTCCTTTAGATAAGTCATACACAGTAACCTCTACGTCAACATCGTCACCAACAATACATCGTATTTTATTTTTACGCATTCTGCCACTCAAGTGTGCCAAAATAACATGTTCATATTCATCAACTTTAACACGATAAGTTGTATTTGGTAACACCTCTACTACTTTCCCTGATACTTCTAATAAATCTTCTTTAGCCATTAAAGTCCTTCAAGAACATAATCTGCCGCATTATAGCCGATCATGTCTTCTGCTGTCATGTAAACATCACTAGCAGGTAATAATTTTTGTTTAATAATTTTATCTTCTAAATCTGTTGCTTCTTTTAATACATCAAACATTGCTTTGTTCAATCTATCTGTTTCTTTCCTAGTAGCCTTGATATCATGATATTTTCCTACATCTTCTGTAGAACTAAATTGATGACACATTATGCCGGCGTTCTTGGAAATCCATCGCTCGCCTTTGGAGCCTGAAGCAAATATCATAAAGGCCGCACTCATGATACTACCATAGCCAATTGTACGAATAGTTAAGTTACTACACTTCATGACATCAATTAAACCCAATGCTTCGTATAAATCTCCGCCTTGCGAATTGATATAAATTGTTAATATCTTATCATTTTTTGATGTAAGATTTTCTGATACAATCCACTTTACACAATTATTGATATTTTCTTCAGCAATTTCTCCCACAAGAAAATGTGTGGATTCGTCAAGAAGTTTGACACCAATGCGATCGTCTGCTCCAAAATATTCAAGTTTTTTAGTGGTCATATATTTACTTAGTCAGTTCTAATTGTTTTATTATACTGCCTTATTGACTCTAAGTAAACATTAGAATTGTCCAATTTGGCTAGAGCGTTGCTGTCTTTTGGAAAACATTTTCCGCCAAATCCTCTTTTTCCATCTGGACCAGGAACTGCTGTGTGAGCTCGCCCAATTCGTTCATCACTAGTGATTGCCCAACGAACTGATTCCCAGTCGCAATCGTGTTTTTCACAAATATCATATAAACTGTTAAACATAGATACTTTAGCTGAGAGAGCTGTGTTAATACCTAATTTAATTAATCCAGCACTTTTAATATCAGTAACATGCCATGTCATATTTTGAGCATGGTCATAATCTAATAGCAACCTTCCGATATGATCCATTAAAGATTTATCCTCAGTTCCAAAAACAACCAGTCTTGGTTTTAGCGCATCGTTGATAGAATTTGCTTCTGTTAAAAACTCTGGCCAGAAAATTGTTCGTTGATACACTTCAGAAATTTTCTTTAAGAATATTGGATCGCAAGTTGATCGAATTAGAACAATGCCATTGAATCCGCCTCGAAGTAATTTCTCGTAGCAGTGTTCAACATCTGTATAATCTAAACCTTCTTCAATACCATTTGTTGGTACTGAAATGATGGCGTAACAGTAATTTGAAAAATCTTCAATTATCAAACCCTTAGGCGGATCATAGTAATCCACATCATTATTAAAGATGGCGGCTGTTGCTGTGCCGCACACTCCTTGCCCAAATATTACAATTGAATTCATTTATACCTTCTCGACGTTAGTGCCGGACCTTGTTAGAAAATCTATACCGTCTGTGCTACGATAATCGTTCTTGTAGTATACATTCTTTATACCGCTTTGATAGATTAGTTTAGCACAATCAATACAGGGAGAGTGTGTGATGAAAATACTAGCACTGTCCCCACTCTCATTGGAACGTGCTAGTTTAGCAATAGCATTGCTTTCTGCGTGAAGTACTTCCGGTTTAGTTTTTAGTTCTCGATAACCAAGTTCTCTAGCATTTACTTCAAACTCGCAACAGTTATCCCATCCACTGGGCATACCATTATACCCAATAGAGATAATGCGATCATCCTTTACAACAATAGCACCTACATTCAAACGTTTTGCTGAACTTAGTTGCGCAAAGCGTTCCGCAACATCCATGTACGCTTCTATAAACTTTTGTTTCATTGTCTTTCCCATGTATTGTCGTAGGTATATCTAAAACTTCCTTTAGACTCCCAATTTGCTCTTTCTGGTTCAATGAGGCTTAAAAATAATTTTCCAGTTGGGCTAATATATAGATGATATACTTTTCCGACAACAGGAATAAAATTATATTCTGCGTTATACACTAAACTAGTATCTTCTGCTAGTTGTACTAATTTAAAATAATCTTTTTTAAGTTCTTCAAATCTAGTTTCTAGTGCGTGTGTAGCATTTACACCTCGTTCATTTTTATGCTTTATTACGTCTGGTACAGTAAAGGCAGGTGCTCCTACATTAGTAGGATAAGGCATTGCGTTTGGGTAATCAACTACGTTGTCTGGTTTCTTTTTAATAGCCTGCTCCATGTCTTCTTAATCCAATATACGCACTTAAAGGCTTCACTTTTTACCTAACAATTTTAAATTCAATACAAAGTTTTCAACCAGTAACTTTGTAATGATAGCCTTGTCAATCATAGGGTCATGTTCCATCTCTAGTACATGTGCCGCCATCATTACATAGGCTTCTTTTTCTGTGATGTTTAGTTCGCCCCAATCAATAGGATCGACCACTTCAGTTTCCATAGCAATATCTACAAGTAGTTTTACTTCTGGATTATCAATATCAAACATGTTCTCTGTCATATACTCACCATTTGTGTTACTAAATTCATTGCGACCGCAGTACCACTAATACTCGATCCAATCATAATTGCTCGGTCACCCCAAGCCATGCCTACATATACCCATCCCATGCTACTTAAAATATATGCTACCTGTCCATAGGTAACAAGATTAGCACTGATCATGAATACACCGATAACTGCTAGTATCATTGCTGTCCACTTTACATACCAATCAGGTGTGCCAGTTGGTGTAGTAGGAGTTAGATCTTCTACTTCATTTTGTAGTTCAGCAAGTTCTTGCTTGAGTCGCTTGCGTTCCTTAGACAATTCCATCGCAAGATTACGAGCCCTTGTCTGTGAGGAAATCTCTTTGTATTCTTCTTGCGTAGTTGTATCGTCTATGTCCAAATCATCAATCCCAGAGCGATTCGTAGTACTTGCCAAAGAGTCTAAACCCATTGCTTATTCTTTCTTGATATTTTTTACGACCTTCCCAGTCGTACTCTCTAGTATCGTTAGGTCCGCGAATCATTTCGCTGTTACCGTTCTCAAGTTTCTTCCACTGAATGTCGCTAGTACCAGTTTCAAACTGTTCTTCCCAACGTCCGTCGTCTACCTTAGTTTCAAACGCAAAGATCATTTCGTCAAGAACCCAATCCCAGCGTTCAAAATGTTTGTCATCTACTTCGCCGTTGTCTTTCTGCTTCTTAGTAAGTTTCTTACCGTGTAGCTCTTTGGGCACATCCTTTAGATCCACATAAGGAGCACCGTGTTTGGTAGCCTTCAGTTGCTTGAGCATAGGAAGGACAATGTATGCTAGGGTATGATCCATACTCCAAGTATCCCAGCGATCGATATGTACCCTAAGAGTACGCTTCTGCTTGCTGTGAATCCAACTTAGCAAACGATACAACCAAGTATGATGACGCTCACGATCCCACGATGTAACTTCGCCTACTTCTGGTTCTGGCTCAATGCTACCGTGAGCAAGCCATTCACCAAAACGATGTACACGTTCTGCTGTATGCGGGAAGCCAAACTCGTCTTTTTCTTTTGGCACCCAAAACATAATTTTTTCAGCTAACTGATAAGGGCCAAACCAATCTGTGTAAGGTCCTATTTTGATTTTCATTTCTTGTTCCTCGTTGTACACTTACCGCTCATACACATAGGGCAGTAGTGCTTTCTATCCTCATGCTCGGTGCCATATGCTATTATAACACTACATCCGTCGCAGAGCAAGGCTCCTCGGCCGCCATTAAACTTAACTTGTGCGACCTTATATTTGCTTGTCATAAATCTTCTTTCACTTTAATATCTCTACGATACGTTCTGCTAATTGTTTAAACCATTCAGCATCATGCCCTCGAGTAGTCTCTGCGGCTGTGCCAATACGGATACCACTTGTTTCTACAAAAGAACGTGGATCATTTGGTACACCGTTCTTGTTTACTGTGATGCCATTCTCTTCCAATAAGTCTGCGGCTTCACGACCCGAATACTTGCTTTCACTCAAGTCCAACAACAGTATATGACTATCTGTGCCACCTGTCAAGAGTTTAAAGCCGTTATCTACGAATACTCTTGCCATTTCGTTTGCGTTAACCACTACTTGTTTTGCGTATTCCTTGAATTCGTATGTATTGGCTTCTACAAAGCATTGTGCCTTTGCCGCAATAATGTGCATTAACGGTCCGCCCTGTGTACCCGGAAAGATAGCTGAGTTAATCTTACGAGTGTAATCCGGATTGTTCCATAGGATAATACCGCCGCGTGGACCACGTAATGTTTTGTGTGTAGTACTTGTAACAAAGTCAGCATATTGTACAGGCGACGGATAAATTCTTCCTGCGATCAGGCCTGAATAGTGTGCCATGTCTACAAGCAGGTATGCTCCTACACTGTCAGCAATCTCTCTAAACATATTAAAGTCAATTGAACGTGGATAAGCACTGGCACCAGCCACAATCATTTTTGGCATAACTTCTTTTGCTTGTGCTTGTATTGCCGCATAATCTAACCAACCGTTAGCATCTACACCATAGTGATGTGCTTGGTAAATCTTACCTGAGATGTTTACGGGAGCACCATGGCTCAAGTGTCCACCACTTGCCAGATCCATCCCCATTATCTTATCACCGGGTTTTAGAAACGCTTGGTATACTGCTGTGTTGGCATTAGCACCCGAGTGTGGTTGTACGTTGGCAAACTCACATCCATAAAGTTCTTTGAGTTGTTCAATAGCAAGTGTCTCAATCTCGTCCATGTGTTCACAACCGTTGTAGTAACGCTTGCCAGGATAGCCTTCCGCATACTTGTTAGTAAACACTGAGCCTGCTAGATCCATAACCGCATCACTGGCAAAGTTTTCACTTGCAATTAGTTCTACTGTTGTAGCCTGTCTTTTAGTTTCTCTTTTGAGAATTCCTTGAATTCTTTCATCCATAATATTATGTTACCTTTAT
>Ga0209138_1000193_pt1 | contig 63104 bp, 48 predicted proteins | sample SaaInl3SG_22_DNA_FD_184645 | JGI IMG/M metagenome (GOLD analysis project Ga0209138, IMG submission 184645) | Marine microbial communities from expanding oxygen minimum zones in the Saanich Inlet - ESP_153SG_22_DNA (SPAdes) (version 2) | ecosystem: Environmental > Aquatic > Marine > Intertidal...
AAATGGTAACGGATACTTTGGTAAGCACATAGGCTAAAAGTGAGAAAACAGACAAAAACCATCGGGAACGACTGTCAAACCGTTTTTCCAAAAACTCGGGCATGGTAAAGGCACCACTTCTGATGTAAAATGGAAGAAACAGCCAGCCGAGAAGCAATACAATCCAAGCATGAAGCTCGTAATGCGCCATAGGAGTTCCCGTTTCAAACCCCGTTCCTGCCAGTCCTACAACATGTTCAGAGCCAATGTTGGAAGCAAAAATTGAGGCTCCAATAACAAACCAGCCTACATTTCTGCCTGCAAGGAAATAATCTTCTGTGCTTTTGTTTTTTTGCAGCACCACCCAAACGGCTACAGCTATAAGTGCAAGAAAATAAATCCCTAGTACGACCCAGTCTAATTTTTCTAAAATGGTATTCATGATTTTTGGTAAAGTGTAAAGCAAATATAACGGATTAAAAAATAAAAATGTATTGCCAAAAAGAAGACAAAGGCGGAAATACACATAAAAACAAATATATGCTCAGCGATATGGGATCGTGAGGAGTTTTGAGGCACCTTAAACGGCAAAGCGGTTGCATCAATCAATTTATTATGGAATAGATCTACCTTTTAAGGGAGATATAAATTGCTTCGAAAAAACAGCGTAAAAGCAAGTATAAGTCAATGGCTTTTCTCATTTTTGCAGCAAGATTTTAATATGCTTAGCGTTCAAAATATGACCGTTTCTTTTGGCGGAGAAACACTTTTTAGCGATGTATCTTTTCGCCTAATTGCGGGAGATCGTGTTGGTCTTGTAGGGAAAAATGGAGCGGGTAAATCGACCATGCTGCATTTGATTGCTAAGGACCATGAGCCCACTTCTGGTTCTATTTCTCAGGAGAAGGGCATTCGTTTGGGTTTTCTTCGTCAAGACATCGATTTTGAAAAGGGAAGAACCGTACTAGAAGAAGCATATCAAGCCTTTGAAGAAATTAAATCACTCGAGGCTACCATGGAGCGCATAAATGGGGAGTTGGCCTCACGAACAGATTATGAGTCGCCTGCCTACACGGATTTAATCATTAATTTAAATGATGCCACAGAGCGATATAATCTCATTGGAGGATACCATTATCAGGGAACAACCGAACGTATTCTGCAAGGGCTTGGTTTTGCGCCCAGTGATTTTGATAAAAAAACAGACACCTTTTCTGGAGGGTGGCGCATGCGGATTGAATTGGCAAAATTACTCCTTCAAGACAACGATATTTTATTACTAGATGAGCCGACAAACCACTTGGATATTGAATCTATTATTTGGTTAGAAGATTTCTTGACCAAATACAGGGGATCGGTTGTTGTTGTCTCTCACGATAAAATGTTTTTGGACAATACAAGCAATCGCACGATCGAAATTGTTGGTGGTCGCATATATGACTACAAAAAATCGTATTCTAAATACCTCATTCTTCGTGAAGAAATAATGATGCAGCAGCGCGCAGCGCAAAAGAATCAGGCCAAAGAAATTGAGCAGACTGAAAAATTGATTGAACGTTTTAGAGCCAAAGCATCCAAAGCATCAATGGCCCAATCGCTTGTTAAGAAGCTCGATAAAATCGATCGTATCGAAATCGATGTGGAAGACACAGCTACCATGAAATTAAACTTTCCGGTGGCTACTCAACCTGGAAAAGTGGTGTTGCGGGCAGAAAATATTGTCAAAAGTTATGGAGAAAAAACAGTACTCCAAGGCGTTGGTGTTGAAATAGAACGGGGAACAAAAACTGCCTTTGTCGGTCAAAATGGACAAGGAAAGTCAACCTTGGCAAAAATAATTGTTAATGAGATTGATTTTCAGGGAAAATGTGAGTTGGGACACAATGTATTGATTGGCTACTTTGCACAAAACCAAGCAGAATACTTAGACGGCTCACTTAGCTTGCTAGAAACCATGGAAGAGGCTGCTACTGACGAAAACAGAAAAAGGGTGCGCGATATGTTGGGGTCTTTTATGTTTCGCGGCGATGATGTGGATAAGAAAGTGAAAGTGCTTTCGGGAGGAGAACGCAATCGTTTGGCATTGTGTAAATTATTGTTGTCTCCCTTTAATGTGTTAATCATGGATGAGCCCACCAATCACCTTGATATCCGTTCTAAAAATGTGCTTAAAGAAGCGCTTAAAAAATTCGAGGGAACCTTAATTCTTATTTCTCACGATAGGGATTTCTTGCAAGGGTTAAGTGACCGTGTATTGGAATTCAAGGATCATATGTTAAAAGAGTATTTGGGAGATATTCAGTACTATTTGGATCAAAAAAGCCTCGCCTCATTGGTGGATTTGGAACGTGTGAACAAAACAAAAAATAAGAAGAAAGCTTCCAATGAAAATGCGTATCAATCGCAAAAAAAGCTAAAATCACTACAGAACAAACTATCGAAGATAGAAACACAAATTACCGATTTAGAGAAAGAGATCAAGGCCATTGATCTTGAGCTTCAAATCAATTATGAGGCTACCATTGCTCAGCCAAATTTCTTTGATCACTATAACAACAAAAAGGAGTTGCTAGCCGAATCGATGTTGCGTTGGGAAAGTATACAGGAAGAGCTAATGGAGCTGGAAGGCTAGGGCGCACCTTTTTTCAATTTCACCAAATTCCAATAAAACATATTGCTTCACAGGCATAAAATTTTGAGGCGTTTTTTTCTCCGTTTTTAATGCAAAAAAGCCCTTACAAACAATTGCAGGGCTTTATCCACAACCTTTGCTGTGTTTCAAAGTGGAGAAGATGGGATTCGAACCCACGACCTCTTGACTGCCAGTCAAGCGCTCTAGCCAACTGAGCTACATCCCCGAGAAGTGCAAATGTACCAAAAACAACGCTTAAAACGCATTGCTTTTAATGTCTTTTACGGCTCGAAAACCAGTGTGAATACTACCCGTATCTGGGGTGGTTTTCATACGCATAGAATTTCTGTATCCACTACAATAGCTTTCATGGCATAAAAAACTTCCCCCACGGCTTACACGTTTTTGGGCATAAGGTTCGTTGGAGTCATAACTTGTGTCGGGACCTTTTGGGTTATGCGTGATTTTATTGCCTAGGGTTTTATAATAATCTTCATGATACCAGTCGGCACACCACTCCCACAAATTCCCAGACATATCGTATAACCCATATTTATTAGGAGCAAAACGCATTACTGGAGCACTCAAATAATAACCATCACGCAACTTATTTTGATACGGAAAGCTACCTTCCCACGTATTTGCTTTGGGGCTGCCCTCTGAGAGGGCTTCATTACCCCATGCATAAATATTATTTTCCAATCCGCCTCTGCTGGCGTATTCCCATTCGGCTTCTGTAGGCAAACGTTTTCCCGCCCACCTGCAGTAGGCAACGGCATCGTACCAACTTACGTGTACTACGGGGTGCTTTTCTTTGCCTACAATATTGCTTCCAGGCCCTTCGGGGTGGCGCCAGTTAGCCCCTTGTTTCCATTTCCACCATTGGCTTACATCCTGTAGCGAAACGGGACGATCAGTAGCCACAAAAACGAGTGATGCTGGAGCCAATTGGCTGTCGTCGGGTTTTGGCGTACCAGGGGGCAATTCTTTCTTCAGTTGTTCCCAATCTATCTGTTGCTCTGCAGTGGTTACATAGTCAGTAGCTTCAACAAATGCAGCAAATTGCGCATTGGTAACTTCATGAATATCCATCCAAAAAGAATCCACAACTACTTTGTGTTTGGGATATTCGTCGCGCCAAGCTTGTTTGTCGTCTGCCCCCATACTAAATGTACCTCCTGGAATTAACACCATCCCTTCATAAGAAGCTTTTTCCTGTATGGTATTCGTTTGCTTTGTTGAAGTAAATCGCGTATTGGTAGGGGTACAGCTATGCCCTGCTGTAACATGCGATTCGTGTGCTGCTTCGGAAGATTTCTCTTTTTTGGGTGTTGCATTACACCCTATAAAAAGAATTGATAAAAGCAGTTTGAAAAAAAGCGTTTTGTACATACCCCAAAAATTAGGCGTCAAGATAATGATTTAAACTACAATCACGTAAGCGTTGCGCTGCTTGCTCAGCAGTAATATCGCGTTGCGGATTGGCGAACATTTCGTAACCCACCATAAATTTTTTTACTTCGGCTGAGCGTAAAAGTGGCGGGTAAAAAGACATATGCATATGCCAATGTGCATTGTCATTATCATCTGTTGGTGCCTGATGTATCCCTGCAGAATAAGGGAATGAGGTTTCAAATAAGTTGTCGTATTTTATGGTAAGCGATTTGAGAATATTTGCATAGTCAAGCACCTCTTGCTTTGAAAGTGCCAAAATAGAAGTCAGGTGTCTTTTGGGAACAATCATCGTTTCAAAAGGCCACACTGCCCAATAAGGTACTAAGGCTACAAATGTTTCGTTTTCCAAAACGATACGTTCCTTTACGGTTAACTCTTGGGCAACATAATCTCCTAATAAGCTTGCGCCATTTTCCTGCCAATACTTTTTTTGCTGTACCACCTTTTTTTGCACTTCTTGCGGAATAGCGCGCTGCGCCCAAATTTGCCCATGTGGATGCGGATTAGAACACCCCATGATAGCGCCTTTGTTTTCGAAGATTTGCACGTGATTAATATCTTTCTTGGCGCCTAGTTCACGGTATTCGGTTTGCCACAGTTCAATAACCGAAACAATAGCTTTTTGATCCATGAGTGGTAGCGTAAGCCCATGATTGGGCGAGTAGCAAATTACCTTACACAAACCCGACTCGCTCTCGGCTTCCAATAGGCCATTTTTTATGGACTCATCAGGACTTTGCAATAGTGCAGCAAAGTCATTGGTAAAACTATAGGTTCCTGTGTAATCGGGGTTTTTGGCACCACCGGCACGTTCGTTACCAGGGCATAAATAGCAATTGGAATCGTAGGAAACCCGTTCTGCTTGTTGCGGCTTGTCTTTTTTGCCTTGCCACGGGCGTTTGGTGCGGTGCGGAGACACCAAAACCCATTCGCCGGTTAGAATATTTTTTCTTCTGTGTGGGGTATTGTTTACATCCATAATTACGCTGAGGTGCTTATTTCAACTCCGTTTGAGGTAGCTACCAAAATAGGAGTGAGTTCGACATCAAATTCTTTTTTATACGCTGTTGCTGCCAACTCCATGAACGCATTGACAAAGTTTTCTTCAATAAGATTGATGGTACATCCGCCAAACCCACCGCCCATCATTCGGCTGCCAACGACCTGAGGATATTGTTTTGAAAAGTCGACTAAAAAGTCAAGTTCTTTACAGCTAACCTCATAGTTTTTAGAGAGCCCTTCGTGTGTTTGATACATAAGTTCACCAAATCCTGCAATGTCCCCATGTTGGATAAGCTCAGCAGCCTTGAGGGTTCTAGAATTTTCACGGCTCACATACAAAGCGCGCTGAAACACCTTGCCAGATAGCTCGTTTTTATATTTTTGGATGACTTCTTCTGGAACATTTGCAAGAAAGCTATATTCAGGACGCACTTTTTGGATTGTAGCAAGTCCTTGTTCACATTCTTCACGACGCGTATTGTATTCGCTAGAGGCCAAATTATGGGATACGTTGGTGTTGAGTAACACAATTTTATAGGGGGAAAAATCAGCATCAATAAGCTTGTAGTCTAAACTTTCACAATTAAGTAGAAGTAGTTTATTGCGCTTTCCCATGGTAACAGCAAACTGATCCATAACGCCACATTTGGTGCCTACAAAATGGTGTTCAGCCATGCGCGCGATTTCAATTAGTTCCAAATCTGAAAGACCTAGATTAAAAAGGGCATTAAGACCTTTGGCTACGCCACACTCTAAGGCTGCTGAAGAACTAATTCCTGCTCCAATGGGAAGTTCACTTGAGATGACACAGTCGAATCCCCCAAGTTGGTTTGGACGTGCTTTTTGTATGCCGTCAATGACCCCCAACACATAGTTTTCCCAATGGGTATTGCTGATTTGTAAGGGAATTGTAATATCAAATTCAAAAGAACCTTCGTCTTTGGAGTGGATACGACAAATAGAGGTTGTTTTTTTTTGAAGCCGTAGGGTGACTTTTCTGTCAATGGCTGCGGGCAAAACATGCCCCCCATTATAATCTATGTGTTCGCCGATTAGATTTATTCTTCCAGGAGATTTAATAACAATAGCACCCAATTCCATTATAGTGTTTTTCTTTTTTAATTAACTATTTTTTGTACCAAACTTGAACCATGTTTCACTCATAAAATCTTCACCGGGCTCCAGTATGGTGGTTGGAAAATGCGGCTGATTAGGCGAGTCGGGATAATGTTGCGTTTCCAAGCAAAAACCAGATTGAGGGCTATAAGTTCCACCCGTTTTTGATGGGATAGAATTGTCTAAAAAATTCGCAGTGTAAAGCTGAACACCCGGCTCTGTGGTCAAAACTTCTAGAACACGTCCACTTTTTGGATGATATACTTCGGCTATTTTGCTAAGCACACCATTGTTTTTGAGTACCCAACAATGGTCATATCCTTTTCCTATTTTCAGTTGCTCATGATTTTCTTCAATGTCGCGTCCAATGGTTTTTGGAGTTCGGAAATCAAAAGGCGAATTGGCTACAGACTGATACGTTCCCCTAGGAATTTGATTTTCATTTAACGGAAGATATTCATCAGCATAAAGCTGGAGTTCGTGATCCAGAATTTTTGATGAAAAGTCGCCCGAAAGGTTAAAATAACTGTGTTGGGTTAGATTGACGATGGTTTTTTTGTCGGTAGCGGCCTGATACGCAACTTTTAAGATATTATCATGGGTAAGGGTGTAGGTGACGCGCACCGTCAAATTTCCTGGATATCCTTCTTCCATATCCTTTGATAAATAGCGTAATATAACGCCAGATTCATTTTCGTTTTCAAAGGGTTCAGCGTCCCAAAGAACCTTATCAAATCCAATCGTACCTCCGTGTAAATGATTAGAGCCGTTATTTTGAATGGTGGAATAGGATTTTCCGTCGATAGTGAATGAGCCATTGGCGATTCTGTTGGCAAAACGCCCAATTAATGCTCCAAAATATGGGTGATTACCAAAATAGGATTCGGGGGTATCAAAGCCTAAAACAATATCCTGAAAATTCCCATTGCAGTCGGGGGTTTTTATACTTGAAATAATACCTCCATAATTTAGGATCTCAACGCTTACACCATTTGTGTTTTTTAGTAAAAAAGAATTCATTTATTCAAAGCAGCTAGTACGGCATTATAAGTAGGATTCAAATTACTTTTAGGGGTAACTAATATATGCCTAAATATAAAAATACAATCTAGTGTACAAAATAAATTTTGGCTATTTTTTGATGATTTTTTTAGTTTCAGATGTAACACCATCATTTAGCTGCAAGATATACATGCCAGTAGCTAAAATTGATAAATCTAACTCCCCATAACCACTGTCAAGATTTATACTCCCGTTTTGAATTAGCTTACCAGTGGTTTCAAATAATTGATAATCAATTAGCTCGTTTTCTGAAAATGTATTCACAAAAAGCGTGTCAAAGACCGGGTTTGGATATATAGCCCAATTGGTCTGCGTAGCATTATCCACAATCGGAGATATAAAGCATGACGACGCTACGGAATGAGATGTTTTTATAATATCGGACACTTTGTTTTCTGTAAAACTTTGCGCATTGTTGTGATCAAAAAAGGCATTGTCAACAACGGTGTCATCGGTACCCAAGAAATCTTGCATAAGGGTAGCAAATACTTGTCTGTAGTCGTGTTGTACCGTTTTTAATTGCCAATTGTTGTCAGCCGTGGCTTCGTTTAGGTCAACATTAACACCAGACACACCTGCCTGAACCGGTTTTCCGAAAACAAACATTGGCGCAATTTCGCCATGGTCTGTTCCTAAATTTCCGTTTTGTTTTGCTTTTCTGCCAAATTCAGAAAAGGTTAATCCAACGACATCATCACCTAGCGAATCTGAATTAACATCTTCCATAAATGCAGATACAGCACTTGTAAGCTCTTCTAGTAGTTCCGTGTGTTTTCCTTGAATATCGTTGTCTGCTTGATTTTGTTGGTTGTGTGTGTCAAAACCTCTAATGGTAACCATATAAATTTTGGTTTCAATACCACCGCGCATGAGTCTAGCTACAGTTTTAAGTTGGTTTGCTAGGTCTGTTTCTGGATAATTGGACGCATTATTAAAGTTGGCACCATTGGTATAGGCTGTTTGAATAGAATTGGCGTAAGTGTTTGCGTAAGCATCCGTGTCAACAATATATTTTAATTCTTCACCATAATGGGTGTTTTCAGGGATGTTTGTTGGAGCCTGTCCAGCTAACCCACTTAACATGGTATAGAAATTTTCTGAGTTTTGACCTTCAATGTTTAATGCCATACCGTGCTCGTGCTCGGCATGGAAACCAAGCCATGTGCTTGATGAACCTAATTGTATTCCCATAGGATAATTTGAAGGAATCAAATCGGCGTATGCCGTTTCCATAAAACGTCCTAACCAACCACTATCTTTTCCGTTTTCCCAGCCGTTACCGTCATTTCCTGTTGCCCATAGATCAATAGATGCAAAATGACTTTTGTTTGCCGCAGGGTATCCTACAGATTGTAAAATACGCAGCATTCCATCTTGATAAAGCCCTTTAAATCCGCCATTGCTTCCAGTTAACAAAGCGGGATTAAACACCAAGTCCTGATTTGTTCCCATTAAGCTAGAATCTACGGCTAGGGTAGAATAATTTGTAATTGGGATATGAATATTGGGGCGTAAAGTTTCTTTGTAATACCCATAATTATCAAAAGGAATGATGGTGTTTAATCCGTCATTCCCTCCCTTTAATTCAATTAAAACAAGCTTTCGGTTAGACACATCACAGTTTAACGACGTATTTGCTAACTTCATGGCAGCCCCAACTTCAGAGGGTAATAACCCTAGTGCAGATGCAGTGGCTGAAAGTTTTATAAAATCTCTTCTTCTCATAAGTAAAATTACATAAGCTGGAATTCAGCTGCGTTAATCATTTTAAAGAGCAATTCCTCTAGTCTTATTTTAACTTGTGTAGTATCTCCTGTTGTTGCATAATTATTCCATGCACCCCACCAATAGTAGTCCGGTTCACCACTAGGGACCAGAAAAGTTTTAAAATAAGCTATCCTATCCGCATCAATAGACTCGCAATACAATAAATCGGAGAGTTCTTTAACAACTTTTTCAGCGCTGAATGGATCTGAAATAGAAGTAGCAATGAAGTCTAAAACGTTAAATGATGTCCAAATACGTTGGTATGTGATACTACCATTATTCCTTTTTTGTGCTCCAATTATTTGATTTACGCCATTGCCGTAATTATCGTTGTATTCACGACCTAAAAAGCTAAGAACAGTATTGTAGCGCGCAATAACATTATTAGAATTAAACCAGGCTCTGTCGTATGCGGGTGCCTGATAATCTCCAGGATATCCAGCAACAGTTGAAGGGGAGAAAAATTGCATGCCGCTTAGGGGGAAATATGTGCTATGGCAAAAATTTATCCAAAAACGATAGAAATTATAATATTCTACATTGTTGTTTAGTTTTTCACCTAAAACAGGGGGTGTGGCAGCTGCATTTGGAATGTCTATCTTGAAAATTGTAATAAGCTCGTTTATGTATTGGAGCGGATTTTTTACAATGCCGCCAATGACCTCATTGGTAGCATCAGCATCATCTAAATCAAAAAAATGTTTTGAAGTAAGTAATGTTTTGAGAACCTCTAAAAGGTTATACCCATTGCTTTGTAGCTGTTGTGCTAAAGGAGTAATAACATTATTTTCAACATCCTGCCCCCATTCGCTGCGCACAAACATGCGGTACATCTTTCGCACATAATTTTTGGCAGTTTCAATTTTGTCAAAAATCATATCAACAAAATCATCAATTTCACTCTCAATAGCATTGGATGTTGTAGCCCCTTTTATTGTTTGGTAATTAAAGGCATAGCTAAATGTTTTGTCTTTTGTATCGTGATTGTTTGGAACCGCTCTGCCTTTTGGTATGCCATTGGGATAATGAGGGGTTTTTACCGTATCAGAGTCATGAAAATTGCGCTCTCTATAGGCTCTAACCCCAGAAAACACACGAGCCGCCTGTACTACATCGTGCTCTGTGTAGTTGGTATAATCACCTTCTGCTACTTGATCACCTTTGCCAATGGTAAAAAGCTCTAGAAACTCTCGGGCATAGTTTTCATTTGGATTTTGTTTTTTGTTATCGGTATTGTCTAAATACAGTAGCATGGAATTGTCAAAAGTGATCTTCTTAGCTAAGGTCTTTACGCTTTTGTCTGCATAGAATTGTAGCAGGTGTAAATAATCAAAGTAATTCCCTGCTCTTCCTGCACCATCGTCTTTTGATATTGTAAAAGTGGTGAATAAGAACCATGTTAACTTATCTATAATGGTGTTTTGTTTTAGTGTGTTGTACCACCACCAACCAGCAACTAACCACCTTTTTTGACCATTCCTATTAACATACTTGCTGTAGGTCCAATCAGGGTCGTTTAGCCAATATCCATCCAGCCTGTTTGACCCATATTGATTGTTGGTTGTTATGGGGTCATAAGGCCAATCCCAAGCATACGCTTTAGGCTTTGTTAGTAGAGTTAGAATTTCGGAAGCTGTTTTGCCCTCCATTTCATCAAGAAGCGCTTTATCGTATTGAAAACAAGCTCTACGCAGAAGATGCTTGGTAAGCCTTCGGTCTAATGCGTCGGTATGTTCAGCTAATGATGGCATTTGTTTTTTAAATTAAGGAATTTTAAATATGTATCAGCTAATCACAAGCGTAAGCGTGTCGCTACTGAGTGAGGGATTATAGCACTTCAGCGCCGATGTACAATTGTCTGTAGCATAGCTCTTGCTATGGTAGTTACACCTAAATTTGTCACCATTTTCTATTAATTCCCACCTGTCATTGTTCCCATTATGAGGACATACGTTGGTGTATGCTTGAATCGAAGATTGAGAAATTCGCAAAAAAAGCGCAGGTATTCCAATGCTTTGCCCATTCATCCACCCACCTACAGAACTGAGTTGGCTAAAGTTGCTATGCGTTAAATCAATGGTATATGTATTGCCGCTTTTGGTGTAGCCTTGAGTATTAGAGCCGCTTCCAGATCCAGAACCAGACCCTGTCCCAGAACCATTCCCTGGGGAGGTAATATCAACATCGTCATCGCCACCATCACTGCTACAGGCCTCTAAAAAACTGATGCCAAAAAAAGCAAAAGCAACTGTTGGACACACTTCTTTTAGGAAACTTCGTCTGTCTTTCATTTTTTATTTAAATATATACATTTTTTTAAATATAAAAATAAATAAGTTTTTTTTAGAATGATTTAATCTTTAAGCTAATTTTATAGCCAATTAACAATAAAAATCCAATTAAATGGACATTTCATCTTTAGATATTAGCATATTTATTGCCTATGCATTACTTATTTTAGGCGTCGGGCTTTTTGTCTCCCGCCAAAAAAAAGGCACTGAAAAAAGCGCTGAGGATTATTTTTTGGCCAGCAAATCTTTGCCTTGGTGGGCTATTGGAGCGTCTTTAATAGCAGCGAATATCTCCGCTGAACAATTCATTGGCATGTCTGGTTCTGGATTTGCTTTGGGCCTTGCAATTGCATCATATGAATGGATGGCAGCCATAACACTACTTGTTGTAGGAAAATATTTTTTACCAATATTTATAGAAAAAGGACTTTATACGATTCCTGAATTTATTGAAAAGCGTTTTAGCAGTAACCTGAAAACCATACTTGCTGTTTTTTGGCTTGCGCTTTTTGTATTTGTAAACCTTACCACAGTGCTGTATTTAGGTGGAAAAGCGCTTGATACCGTCGTGGGATCGGGTGATGGTTCCATTTTAGTGAACAGCATCATTGGACTGGGGCTTTTTGCTGCAGCCTATTCTTTATGGGGCGGATTAGCTGCTGTTGCATGGACAGACGTGGTGCAAGTTGTGTTGCTCATTTTTGGCGGCTTGCTTATGACCTATTTTGCACTATCGAACGTTACGGAATCTGGAAGTGCCGTAGATGGATTGATGTATGTTTATAATGCTGTTCCTGAACGGTTTTCTATGATCCTTTCTAAAGGAGAAATCATTACCCCAAATGGAAAAGACGCGTATTTTGACTTACCAGGTCTTAGTGTACTTATAGGAGGTCTTTGGGTAGCAAACTTGTATTATTGGGGGTTTAATCAGTACATCATCCAACGAACATTAGCGGCTAAAAGCCTTAAAGAAGGACAAAAAGGAATCGTATTTGCAGCACTTTTAAAATTACTTATCCCAGTTATTGTAGTAATTCCAGGCATAATCGCATATGTTATGAATCTTGATCCCGCTACTGGAGAGCTGAACATGGAACTTTTACGTTCGGAAGGGTTTATAGGCAGTACTGGAAATATTGCCAATGACAACGCTGCGCCTTGGCTGATTAAAAACTTTATTCCTACAGGGCTTAAAGGACTCATTCTTGCTGCATTAGCAGCAGCTATTGTTTCTTCTTTAGCGTCGATGATAAATTCTACTTCAACCATTTTTACGATGGATATTTATAAGTCCCTTATTCGTCCAAAGGCATCGGATAAGCAAATGGTAACCGTGGGTCGATTGACAGGCCTTGTTGCTCTTGTTATTGCGATGATCTTAGCCCCTCAATTGGGAAGCCTTGGACAGGTTTTCCAATTTATTCAAGAATATACGGGTGTAGTTAGTCCGGGTATTCTAGCGGTGTTCCTCATGGGATTGTTCTACAAAAAGGCAACGAATAATGCAGCTATTTGGGGCGTTATACTTTCCATACCAGTGGCGATGTATTTTAAAATTGCCCCTAACGGGTGGTCTGATGCTGTACTATTTATTGACATTCCATTTATGCAGCAAATGTTCTTGACAACCATAATTTCGCTGGCTGTTATTGCTGGAATTAGTAGTCTTGAACGAAAAGGCGATGACCCTAAAGGCATAGAACTTACTCCAAGTTTGTTTGCCACTTCTTCAAGTTTTAACATAGGGGCTATGATAGTTATGCTTATCACTGCATTCTTGTACGCTTTTTTCTGGTAAACAATACTTCTTATCATTATAATTCAAAATGCATAGATTTGTATCTACATAAATCTATGCATTTTGAATTTACACCAAATTAAGTTACTGATAATCATATTATTTAGCACAAATATTATTTTTTCGCAGTATCATACACCTATACAGAATTTTACACCAGACCTATACCAAGCAGGAGATCAAAACTGGAAAATATCTCAAGATGATTATAATAGAGTTTATGTAGCAAACAATTTTGGATTGTTAACATATAATGGGACAAACTGGAAATTGCACCCTACTCCCAACAACACCATCATGCGCTCTGTGTTTGCAAATAGCAATGCGGTGTATACAGGGTCTTATATGGATTTTGGATACTGGCTACGACAAAGTGATGGGCAATTAAAGTATACATCTCTTGTAAAAAGCCTCAATTTTGAAATGATTGAAGATGAACAGGTTTGGAATATTTTACCGCACAAACAATTTGTGATATTCCAGTCCTTACATCGACTGATAATTTATGACCAAATAAAGCGAAAGCTAAGTACCTTTAATCCGGTCTCAGGAATTTTAAAGGTTTTTATTACTTCAGGCAATATTTACTACCAAGACAATAACCTATCCCTCTATAAGATAGAAAACGAAAAAAGCCAAATTTTCATAAGTGCAAATGACCTCCGTAAGAATTATATTGTAGGTATTTCAGATACCGCAAAAGGGATCTTGCTTGTGACGCGAGATAGCGGGCTATTTACATTTAACAATAAGCTTGCGTCCTTAAACAATTCATTAAATAATATCCTTGCGGGTGATGTTATTTTTTCCTTTACACAAACAAAAAGCGAATTGGTTTTAGGGTCTGTCAAAAATGGTGTTTACATTTTATCTTCTGAGGGAGAACTAATTCGCCACATTAGTAGCGAAGAGGGTCTTGTCAACAGCACCGTATTATCAGTTTTTTCTGACAAAGGAAATGGCGTTTGGCTTGGGCTAGATAATGGACTTTCTTATATCCCGTTAGTTTCTCCTATGCTCTTGCATAATGCCAATCAACAACCCGTAGGGACAGTTTATACCACCAAAATATTTGAAAACAACTTATATATAGGTACTAACCAAGGGCTTTATTATAAATCATTTGCTTCTACCGAAAAACTCATGCCTGTTAATGGTCTAGAGGGACAGGTTTGGACCTTGCAAATTGTCAATGACGCATTGTTATGTGGTCATGATAAAGGCGCTTTTGTGATAAATAAAAACAAGGCAAAACCATTGTTTACAAAATCGGGCGTATGGCGATTTAAGCAAATTAACAACAATCAATTGATTGCGGGAACATATAATGGCTTGCACATTTTTGAACACAATAATTCTTATTGGAACTACCAAAAGCCACTTGAAAACTTTCAAATGTCATCTAGATATTTTGAGTTTATTAACGAAAAAGAAATTTTAGTAAGCCACGAGTATAAAGGTGTTTTTAAGCTGGCGTTAGATGCTACGCGGCAATCTGTGGTTGACGTAATGCAAATCCCTAAAGTGAATGCTAGCTTATATTCTAGTATGGTTTTATTTCAAGGAAGAATTTGTTATTTTTCAAATCAAGGTTTTTTTGAATTCGATGAAGAAACCAAGCACTTTGTGCGAAACGATATGGTTTCAGCGTTATTTACCGATAGTAATTTCACTTCCGGCAAGATGGTCGTTGACCGAGATAAGTATCTGTGGCTTTTTGAACGAAACAACTTAATTCGTTTAGAAAAAGCAGCACTTTCCGACGCTTATGTTGTTAACAAATACCCACTTTCTTACGAGATACGTAAAACAAACACAGGCTTTGAAAACATCAGCCATGTTGCATTGAATGAATACCTTATTGGAACTTCTAACGGTTTTTTTGTTTTTGACACTTCTAAAATTATCACTTACTCGCCAAATATCGTAATGAGTAAACTAGAAGCTTCTAGTAAGAACAGCGAACAAATAACCTTAAATTTAGATAACGAAGTAAAACTTCCTGCCCGATTTAATTCAATAGCGGCAACCTATTTTCTTTCTAATAATCAAATTGGAGATAAAGTGCTTTTCCAATATAAATTAGAAGGTTATTCGGACAATTGGACAGACTGGTCTGAGCGTGCGACTGTTGCTTATAGCAATTTAAAGTTTGGCACATATACACTATCGGCACGCGCAATGGTAAGCGATGTGATTAGTGAAACAGACTTTGAATTATCTTTTAAGATTAGCCGTCCTTGGTATTTTTCTTCAACAGCTCTGTTGGTTTACGTAGCATTCATGGTGCTGTTGTTTAGGATAGTTAACAGCAGATATTCCAAATATTATAGAACTGAACAGGAAAAACTTATTGATGAAAATAAACGTAAGATAAACCTCATGACATTAAAGCAAAATGAGGAAATCATGCGTATCAAAAACGAGCAACTGCAAGACAATATTGAGCAGAAAAACAAAGAACTTGCCATTTCTACCATGGCAATGATCAAGAAAAATCAGTTTATGAATGCACTGCTAAATGATTTAGAACCAGCCGCAAAAGACCCCATAGTGGCGCGCGTCATTCGCATTATCAAACGGTCGTTAAAAAACGATGATGATTGGGAGTTTTTTGAACAAGCTTTTGACAATGCCGATAAGGATTTTTTAAAGCGATTAAAAGAAATCCACTCATCGCTTACCAATCACGATTTAAAGCTTTGCGCCTATTTACGTCTTAACCTTTCTTCAAAAGAAATTGCTCCGCTTCTTAACATTTCAGTAAAAAGTGTAGATATAAAACGTTACCGATTACGTAAAAAAATGGATTTAGATCACGACCAGAATTTGACAGAGTACATTCTCTCGTTGTAGATAATGTAATCTTCAGCCCTTTTTCTTGTTATGTATATATTTTGTATAGGTGTTTTTTTGTGATATAGCAATGCTACATTGATATATTTGACAAAATCTTATACAATGAATAACCTACTTAACAACCTATTAGTTGCTTTATTTGCTTCTACTGTAGCACTTGCACAGCAAGTTAGTGGTACAGTTACCGAAGCGGATAGTGGTGTCCCACTTCCGGGCGCTACTGTTTTGGTGAAGGGTACTAATAATGGCACAACCACCGATTTCGATGGATTGTTCCAATTGTCAGGAGTTCCTGATAACGCTACGCTTGTTGTTTCTTATATTGGTTTTGAAACCCAAGAAGTAGCCATAAACAACGCCACTAATCTTACAATAACATTGTCATCGGCATCTGATGCCCTAGATGAAGTTGTAGTGATTGGATACGGTACACAACGCAAAAAGGAAGTAACCGGTGCTGTAAGCATCCTTGGTTCTAAAGCGATTCAAAAATTAAACCCTGTACGAGCAGAACAAGCAATTCAAGGACAAGTTGCGGGGGTAAACATCACATCACAATCAGGTTCTCCCGGTAGTGGGCTCAATATCCGTATTCGGGGGATTACCACAAACGGGAACAACGCACCTCTTATTTTAGTAGATGGAAACCGTGTTGGTGACCTTAACGCTATTAACCCTAACGACATTGAAAGCATAAACGTGCTTAAAGATGCCACAGCGGGTATTTATGGAGTACAGGCAGCTAACGGAGTTATTCTTATTACTACTAAATCTGGAAGAAAAAATTCTGAACTTGATGTAAATATTGACACTTACACAGGATTGCAGGTTACAAGCAAAAAATTAGACCTGATGAACTCGTTTGACTTTGCTCAATACGTAAACGATGCCAAAGACAAAACAGAGTTTTTTGTGTATCCACAGAAAGGTACCGATTGGCAAGATGAGGTGTTTGAAACAGCACTCATTTCTGAAGCAAACGCCACAGTAAGTGGTGGAGGCGAAAAATCCGCTTATTCTTTTGGGGCAAGTTACTTAGATCAAGATGGTATTGTAGGCGGAAACAGTAACAACTACGAACGTGTTACCGCGCGTCTTAATTATCAATACGATATTTTGGACAATCTGAAAGTTACTGCTAACGCATTACATTTTTCGGCAACCAAACAAAATCTTCCTGAAGGCGGTATTGGTGCTGTGCTGTATAATGCCGTAAACATTAATCCGACCATGCCTGTTTATGACGAAGACGGCAATTTTGCATTAGCAAACGATATTTCACAAATTGAAATCATCAACCCCGTGGCGCAGATTACTAACAACTACAATACGGACAGGACATCAAAATGGACTGGGCTTTTAGCGTTGGATTACTCATTTCTGAAAAATTTTACAGCCAAAACACAGTTTAATATTAACCACGCTACAGTACTTAATGATGTGTTTAAAGCTGAGCAATTTTATGGTAATGGCAAAGGACCAAATACAGTCGACAAAGAGGATAAATTGAGTGATACTGTAATTTATAATGAAATTACAGATTTTGGAGTTAACTATGACGATTGGATGTGGGACAATTATGTTACGTATACCAATTCGTTTAACGACACTCACAACTTAATTGTTTTGCTCGGCTCATCGTTGTTTGTAGAAAAAGGACTGTATTACGGAAATACAGCTGAGACAAATACCGGAACCAATATGCCCGGGCAGAGTGTTTGGGACGAGGGAATGGATATCAATTCTCGTTACAAAGAAGATCAACTTGCAAAGGGCGAAGATTGGTATGAAAACCGCTTGCAATCTATTTTTACTAGGGTGCAGTACAACTACAAAGGGAAATACCTTTTTTCTGGTGCGCTCCGTAGAGATGTATCTTCTAGATTCAGTAGTGTAAATGGTAATAATATTGGCTATTTTCCTACAGGTTCTATTGGGTGGAATGTTTCTGAAGAGGATTTTTTACAAAATGCCAAATGGATTACAAACTTAAAATTACGTGCGAGTTACGGTATTATTGGTAATGACAGGATACCGCAAAAATTTCCCTACATAACTTTACTTAATGGACAAGCTACCGTTGACCCGGGAGATAATGTGTCTAAGCCTGAGGATTTAGTTGAAGGTGATGCAGCTGGGGAACAGGGAAATATAAAATTAAAATGGGAAGAACAAGAGTCTGTCAATATTGGCTTTGACGCTAGTTTGTTTAACAACAAACTAAGCCTTTCGGCAGATGCTTATCGTAAAAACACTAAAAACTTATTAATTGACCCTCAAGCATCGGCCATTAGTGGAAACAGAGCACCTGGGGCTGGCGTACCTTTTGTAAATGCAGGTACGGTTCAAAATCAAGGGCTTGAATTTTCATTGGGGTATAACGATACCGTCGGTGATGATTTTAGGTTTAACATCAATTATAATATTACCACCATAGACAATGAGGTGCTTTCTCTAAACAGAAGAACAACACCCGATGATGGTGAATATGGTGTTGGTATTAGCCAAACGGGTATTACGCGAATGGAACCGGGCTTTGCACTTGGGCATTATTATGGTTACAAAACCAATGGGATTTACCAAACCCAAGCCGAAATAGATGCATTAGATGCCGCAGCGGTTTCTGCCCACGGAGAAGATGAAACTTACAGCACCATTGGCAATATTGCTCCCGGTGACTTACGTTTTGTAGACACGAACGGCGATGGTCAAATTACCGCGGATGATCGCACCAATATAGGTGATCCAATCCCTGATGTTGAAATGGGATTAAGCATCGGCTTTACGTACAAGAACATTGACTTTAACGCAAGTGCCTTTGCTTCTTTAGGACATGAATTGGTTCGCGATTATGAGCGTAAAGATTTATATGCCAACCGCGGCACCTATATGTTGCGTAGATGGCAGGGTTCTGGAACCAGCAACAGCATCCCAAGGGCTACTTCTGGGGCTAACATTAACACGGATTTGTTTAATGATTTCCATGTAGAAGATGCCTCCTATGTGCGTTTACAAAACATACAATTAGGCTACAACTTCACAAGCTTACTAAACGAAAATTCGGGCGTTGATAACCTTCGCCTTTATGTTTCGGGGAATAACTTGTTCACCATAACTGATTATAACGGTTATGACCCATCGGCAAATACGGGCGCACCACTTGGCGGAGGTATTGACAAAGGCTTTTATCCGATTGCCGCAACCTATATGATAGGAATTAACCTAAACTTTTAAGTATCATGAAAAAAGGATTAAACATTTTATTAGGGCTGTTGCTAATTACCATAATTAGCTGTGACAGTTTTGTTGACGTAGAGCCAGATGGTTCTAACGACGAAAATTATTTTAACACCGAGGAAGAATATCAAAAAGCCCTTATTGGTGCTTACGATTTACTCCAAGCTACTTTTTGGAATACACTTACTTCCTTGGTAGCTTCAGATGACTACGCCGCTGGAGGGGACACTTTTAATTATGACCAACCTACGCTACAGAACGTAAATCAAATGATTCATACGCCAGACGATGAAAATCAGCTACGTGACATTTGGGGATTAATGTATGCAGGACTCAATCGCGCTAATTTTATTTTAGAAAACAAAGACAAAACCGACTTTGCAGGAAAAGATGAAATTATTGCCGAGGCATATTTTTTACGTGCCTATTACACCTTTGAATTGGTTAAGTTTTTTGGTAATGTGCCGCTTAAAACGGAAGAACGTGAAGGTTTATTACGCATAACCAACAAACGGATTCTTACAGATGATGAATTTGTTATAGAACGTGTTGCTGATATTCCAACGGCGTATGGGCTAATTGCGGAAGACTTAAAAGAAGCTATTCCAAATCTCCCCATAACTCAAGCCTTACCATACGAGGCGACTAAAGGTGCTGCACAGGCATTGTTAGGTAAGGTGTTGTTATACCATGGAACTTATGACAGTTCCAAATTTGGTGAGGCAGCTACAGCACTTAATCAAGTCATTTTAAGTAAACAATACAGCCTAACAACAGGTGCTGATTACGCCAACCTGTTTGAAATTGACGGTGAAAATGGCCCAGAGGCGGTTTTTGAAATTCAATATTCAAGTGTACAGGCAGCAAGTTGGACAAATATCAACGGAAGCAACGGAACATATTTCCCAAAGTTTAACGGACCGCGTTCACCATATTCAGACGATGTGTTCGATTCAGGATGGGGCTTTTGTTTGCCGTCTGTAGCATTGTACGATTTGTTTGATGCGGCAGATATACGTCGTGATGTTACCTTCTATGACTTGCGTAACGACCAAGATCGATATTCTCCCAGTAGAGATGACACGGGACTATTTAATAGAAAGTATATGCCACGTTTAGAACCCATGCGTGCTGGTTCAGACCCATTAAATTATGACAACAACTACCGTGCAATACGGTACGCAGATGTGTTGCTTATGGCAGCCGAAGCCGAAGCACAAAGCGGAGGTTCTAATGCTGAAGATTATCTAAATGAAGTGAGAGCTAGAGCATATGGCGACAATAGTCATGACTATAATGCCACAGAAGGGGCATTGTTAGATGCCATTTATATGGAAAGACGCAAAGAATTGGCGGGCGAAGGCCACCGTTTCTTTGACTTGGTGCGCACCAAAAAAGCCGCTGCTACCATAGATGGCTTTACTGAAAACAAAAATGAAGTTTTCCCAATCCCCCTTACAGAATTAAAATTAGCTGACGCCGTTGAGCGTTGGGGACAAAACCCTAAATATTAAAAACTTAATCAAAACCCTAAATAAAATGAAACTATTAAATAAAGGGATTTATATCCTATCGTTCCTACTACTAAGCATTCCTTTTGCTTGTACAGATTGTACAGAAGATGATGATTTTAGCATCATCGAAGGGCTAAATTTTACTGTAGCCAAACTTAACGCCGACGGTACCAAAACAGGGGTTCTCCCTACTACTGTGCCTGGAGACGGTCGTATTGTATATACTGTTGATTTTGGAGATCCAAATTCAGACGATGATGTTTTCCAAACCAGTGGACCAATGGTTACTTATACCTATCCAGAGGCTGGGACGTATACCATTACAGTAACCGCACATCTTGACGGGAAAGACCCTGTTACCATCACCAAAGAATTTACGGTGGTGCCGGTAGGACCCCCCGTTACACCAACGACTTCTCCTTTGGAAGGTACTTGGAAGCTAGCTTCAAAGGCAGGTGCTTTGGGCGTTGGTCCTAATAAAAATGACATTGGTTGGTGGTCAAATTCTGCTGGTGATGTAACCACGCGTGCTTGTTTGTTTGATGATGAGTATGTATTTAATGCCGATGGTTCGTTTGAAAATGTACTTGGCTCACAAACTTGGCTAGAACCATGGCAAGGAGCTGCAGCTGAGGCTTGTGGATCACCCGTTTTCCCCCACGACAATTCAGGCACTTTCACATACACGTATGACGCAACAGCGGGAACAATTACCTTAAATGGAAAAGGAGCTTACCTTGGGTTAGCAAAGGCAAACAACTCAAACCAATTGTCTAGCCCATCGGGTGCGCCGGATTCTATTACTTACCTAGCCGAACTTTCTGCAGATGGGAATACAATGGAAATAGACATTGACTTCGGAAGTGGTTGGTGGTCTTTTACGCTCGAAAGAGATGTACCTCCAACTGGGATTCAAGGATCATGGGTATTAGCACCTGAAGCAGGTGCTTTGGGCGTTGGTCCTAACAAAAATGACATTGGTTGGTGGTCAAATTCTGCTGGTGATGTAACCACGCGTGCTTGTTTGTTTGATGATGAGTATGTATTTAATGCCGATGGTTCGTTTGAAAATGTACTTGGCTCACAAACTTGGCTAGAACCATGGCAAGGAGCTGCAGCTGAGGCTTGTGGATCACCCGTTTTCCCCCACGACAATTCAGGCACTTTCACATACACGTATGACGCAACAGCGGGAACAATTACCTTAAATGGAAAAGGAGCTTACCTTGGGTTAGCAAAGGCAAACAACTCAAACCAATTGTCTAGCCCATCGGGTGCGCCGGATTCTATTACTTACCTAGCCGAACTTTCTGCAGATGGGAATACAATGGAAATAGACATTGACTTCGGAAGTGGTTGGTGGTCATTTAAGTTGGTTAGAAAATAAAGTTGATAAAAACATACCCTACATAGCTCTAGCATAAATGTGTAGGGTATTTTTCGACTACCTTTGAGGTGTAGGCATTTTAAATGCATCGATTACGAACTAAAAAATAGCATATAAAAATAACACTTTAAAATTACTTTTCTGCTTACTTATGCTTCCGGCGTTAGCCCAAGTAACTGTAGATGAAAACAATAACGGCACAAAGCTCGTTGTGAACGGCGAAGACTTTATCGTAAATGGGATGAATTGGGACTATTTCCCAAGGGGTACAAATTATTCGTTTAGTCTTTGGAATCAGTCTGATGATTTTATCATTGCAGCACTTGATGCTGAAATGGGACTGCTGAAAAACACGGGCGTTAATACGATCAGGTCTTACACGGGGATTCAAACCAGGCGAATTACTTACACCTATGAAAATTACGGTATTTACACCATTCTTAATTGTGCTATGTGCCTATTTACGGCTTAACCTTTCTTCTAAAGAATTTGCTCCGCTTCTTAACATTTTGGTAAAAAGTGTAGATATAAAACGCTATAGATTGCGTAAAAAAATAAACCTTGATCACAACCAAAGTCTTACAGATTATATTCTCTCGTTGTAAAAGTGCTAATTTTCACCATGTTTTTTCACCATGTATATATATTGTATAGATTGATTTTTATGATATAACAATACTACATTGATATATTTGAGCAAATCAATTTAACATTTATAAATTATGTAGTAACATAATTGTGGTTTTATTGGCTTCTGGTGTTGCGCTTGCACAGCAAGTTAGCGACACAGTTACTGAAGCTGACAGTAGTTCAGATGACCCAGTGGATAGAACGAATTTAAACAAAGTGGAGATTCAGATGAATGGTAAAAACAATACTGACAAGGTTACTGCTTATGTAGACGATTTAGTCTATAAAAAATAATAAACAGTAACTTTACCTAATAAAGTAAAAGTTAGAATCATATTGGGAGTTTTATGTCCCGATATATGTAAACGATGAAAACTAAAAAAAGATATATGAAAAACAACACTTTAAAATTACTTTTCTGCTTACTTATGCTTCCGGCGTTAGCCCAAGTAACTGTAGATGAAAACAATAACGGCACAAAGCTCGTTGTAAATGGCAAAGACTTTATCGTAAATGGGATGAATTGGGATTATTTTCCAAGAGGCACAAATTATTCGTTTAGTCTTTGGAATCAGTCTGATGATTTTATCATTGCAGCACTTGATGCTGAAATGGGACTGCTGAAAAACATGGGCGTTAATACGATCAGGTCTTACACGGGGATTCAACCCAGATGGATTACTTACATCTATGAAAATTACGGTATTTACACCATTCTAAACCATTCTTTTGGTCGGTATGGGCTCACACTTGACGGTGCTTGGGTTCCTGTAACCGATTATAGAAATCCCAAAGCAAAAGAACTTTTAATGGCAGAGGTTACTGCTCTTGCACAGGAATATAAAGACACTCCAGGATTATTGATGTTTTTGTTAGGAAACGAAAACAATTACGGCTTGTTTTGGGCGGGTGCTGAAACCGAGGACTTTCCGGATGAAGAGGATCAACGTCGTGAGGTGGGCGAAAAGCGGGGCAGACCCATGTATAAACTCATGAATGACGCCGCAAAAGCCATGAAGGCAATTGATGGGTCACATCCTGTAGCCATTTGTAACGGAGATTTATTATTCTTAGACATCATTGCACAGGAATGTACAGACGTTGACATCTACGGAACCAACATGTACAGAGGCATTTCTTTTGGCGATACATTTGAACGCGTAAAAAACGAATACGGGAAGCCTGTTCTATTTACAGAGTTTGGCTCAGATGCCTTTAATGCGCTTTCAAATAAAGAAGATCAAAAAGCACAAGCCACCTACATGGTTGGGCAATGGAAAGAAATTTATGCCAATGCTGCAGGCCTTGGTAAAGCAGGAAACTCTATCGGAGGCTGTACCTTCCAATTTAGTGATGGTTGGTGGAAATACGGGCAAACTGACAATCTTGAAGTTCACGACAACAATGCTTCTTGGTCCAATGGGGGCTATCAGTTTGATTACAAACTAGGGCAAAACAACATGAACGAAGAGTGGTTTGGAATTTGTGCGAAAGGGCCTAACGACGCTCGCGGATTGTACGAATTGTACCCTAGGGCAGCTTATTACGCACTGAAACAAGCACACGCCTTAAACCCGTATGCCGAAGGTATAGATGCATCTTTTGTGGAAAACCACTTTGACAATATTCAAATGATGGATGCCGTTTTACGTGCTCGTGCAGACAAGGCTGCTCTTGGCGGCGGTGAAAAAATCCGACTTAGTAATTTAAGAGCAGAGTTTACTACATATAATACAGGCGGGAGCTTACTCACAACGCCAAACACACCAAACCCAGAGGAAGCGATTTTTCCAGACCAATTGGGCTTTGATCATATGCAATCATACTTTGTTGGCGTTGAAGGAAATCCTGCACCGGGTATGCGCGCAGAGGTAAACCTAAATGTTCTGGGTAATGTTGCAAACAATCCTATCGACGAAATTTTCTATGAAAATCGTGGACGTGCCCAGAGAGTACTTTCACCCGATGGTGTGGTTACGATAAACGATCCAAACAGGGTTCAGGTCTATAATGCCGAGTTTGAATGGAATGCCAAAAACTTTGACCTAAGAGGTTTTTACCGAACAGGACACTATCATTGGGCATATGAAGGCGATATTTTTAATCTATATCCCGAAGCCAATTATGGACCTAATTTAGACATCTATAATGGTGAAATTTTGGGCGCAGAGATAGATGGCAAAGGAGCACTGAAGGGTCTTAAAGCGGCGTTTGGACCACAGCTTTGGTGGGGTGCAAATCCAACCTTACTTTTAAAATATTCAAAAGACATTTTCAAATGGAAAGTAACGGGAGTCTACCACAGAGACTTAAACACCAGTTTAGAATATGACGAAAATGGAAGACGTATATTGGATCAAAACCAACTTACCAGTGGGGTAATTCCTGCATGGCCAACAGAACGCGCTACACTTGCTTTGGAAAGAACCTTCGGAAGTTTCGGTCTAACATTAGGAGGTATTTGGGGAGGTAACCCACTAAATGGCAGCTCATTTCAAGTGGTTGATAAGGACTTACACGCCGTTTTTGTAGATAAAATTAATAGCGATGACAACTGGGGTGCAAAAGCAAAAATCACCTTCCAAAAAGGTAGATTTAACTGGTACGCACAAGGCTCATATATGGGCTTGGTTGCCAATAGTGGTGCTGACCAAACCAAAACCTTTACAGGGTGGAAGCTCAAAGACTCAGGGAGTGGAAACATGACCAACATACTATCAGGGTTTACAGTCCTGACAGGAAATCTACAAATTGCACCTAACGTTATGTACCAAAAACCTTTGGTAGATCCCATGCCAAACAATTCGTTTGGCCCAGGAAGGTTGCGTAACGTAATCGATGATCCTTTTGCAGTACGTGGCGGAAATAGAGAAACCTTAGGAGCAGAAATTCTTTTCACATTTGATCCAACACCAGGAACTTGGATGTATGAATGGAATAACGATCAGGTGGAAGATGCTAAATTTGCGATGAGTGCTGGTTTTGTGTTCCGACACTTACCAACAACGCAAGATGCACATATTGGATTCTTAGCAAATCGTCAATTTTTTGCGTTTTCGAATAGTACACCTGCTGAAGATTTATGGGAAGCACACACTCGAATGGTTTCGAAGCTAAGCCCAGAGTTGGGTATGATTGGTAATTTCTACTATGGGAATGGCCAAGGTAATGGCGATTCTGACCGCACCATTACACGTTTTGGTGGCGACATCAGAATGATTTATAAAAACATGAAAATGATTTCGCATGTTAAGGTAAACGATTGGGGACCTTTTGATTACCACCGAGATTTTAACCTTACGTTTCCGTTACAACTTATGTTAGATCTTTCAACTTCATTAGGGAAACAAAATTGGTTCGGGTTGCCCAATACACAAATTGGTATTCGTGGCACATGGAGATCATTGGATCAATATTCGCCGCGTTTTACTCCAAATAACACGCCTGAATTTGCGACAGAACCCATTATCAGTCCGGTTGGATTTCCAAACGGAACCGAGTGGGAGATCAGAACATACGTACACATAAATATTGGCAAATAATTAATAAAGCATAAAATGAAAAAATTCAAGTTTACATCAATGTTCACCTTAGCCGTTTTAGGCTTCGCTGCTGCCTTGGCAGTAAGCTGTGAACGCGAGTTTTCCGATGAAGTTGCATTAGCAACATATCCCTCAACGCCCGAAGTATTTACAGATTTTCCAGTCGGCTTAACCGATGCATTTTTTGTATCGTATGACCCTGCTGATGGCGCAAATGTTTACGGGTTTGGCACAGACGACAACGAAGCATACAAAGGAAATTCGTCTATCCGTATAGAAGTTCCTGCACCAAGCGACCCCAACGGAGGCTTTATTGGTGGAATTTTCTTGGACCGTGGAAATGGACGTAACCTTACTGAATACGACGCCTTGACCTTTTGGGCTAAGGGATCAACTACTGCAACTGTAGGTTTATTCGGTTTTGGCACTGATTTTCAAGGCGACAAATATGCCGCAGGAATTAATGACATTACCCTTTCTACAGATTGGAGGCAATACACAATTCCTATTCCGAATGCTGCAAAGCTTGTCCAAGAAAAGGGGATGTTTACCTTTTCTGCCGGTACGCAAAGCACCAACGGTTTAGGCTATAGCTTATGGATAGATGAGATTAGATTTGAAAAACTAGGAAATATTGCCCAGCCTAGACCAGCTATTTTCAATGGTAATGATGAAGAAATGAGTGTATTCAATGGCACCGAAATTAATATTACAGGCACAACCCAAACCTTTAATATGGGAGATGGTTCTGACGTAACTGTTACTGCGGCTAAAGGCTATTTTGATTATGCTTCTTCAGACCCTTTTGTGGCACAGGTTAACGAAAATGGAGTTGTTACTGTTGTTGGAGAGGGAACCGCAAAAATCACAGCTAGTGTCAATGGTGTTGAAGCTTCTGGTTCACTTACTGTTGAGTCAAGTGGAAATTTCGACGTGGCTCCTGCACCAACACATCCGGCAGCTGATGTCATTTCTGTTTTTAGTGATGCTTATACCAATGCAGTGGAAATTAATTTTGATCCGCGGTATGGAGGTTCAACTACTGAGACTAAAATTTCTTCTGCTGGAGGGGATGAGTTTTTGATCTATAAAAACAACAACTATACAGGAATTGAGTTTTGGGAAACCCCAATTGATGCATCTTCAAAAACACACATGCATGTGGATATCTTTGTTGATGACGCTTCAATCACTCAAATTGCGTTTCAAATTCGCGATATAGGTGCCAACGGCGTAATAAACACAAACATTTATAATGGACTGCCAACTCTTGATGATAAAGATTACAGATTTACAGCATCTGGATTTGTTGCAGGTGAGTGGAAATCCTTTGAAATTCCATTAGGTGGAGCCTTAGCTAGTCAGAAAAATAATCTGGGTTCAATCGTTTTGGTTGGAGGACCAAATTTCATCCTAGACAATATTTATTTCTACTAAATCCAAACTAATTTTTTATCAAACTTAATAGAAAAGAATTCATGAATACGAATAAATTAAAACTGTTAAAGCTATTATTCTTTTTTGGAATGGTAGCGGTATTTACAACAAGCTGCAATCCCAACGACTCGCAAGTAGTAGCAAATTTCAACATCATTACAATGCAAGATGAATTTGATATTGAAGGAGCGCCCAACGACAACATTTGGGGATACGACATAGGTAAGGGCACCAACGGATGGGGTAACAACGAGTTGCAATACTACACCGACCGCTCTTCAAATGTTGAGGTTAAAGAAGGGTTGTTAAAAATTACTGCCGTAAAGGAAGCCTATGAAGGTGCCGCCTATACTTCGGCACGATTACTGACCAAAGGAAAGTTTGACCAAAAATACGGTCGTTTTGAGGCGCGTATCAAGTTGCCATGGGGGCAAGGTATGTGGCCGGCGTTTTGGTTGCTAGGTGCAAATATTGATGCTGTAGACTGGCCGGCATGCGGGGAAATTGATATCATGGAAAACCGTGGTGCTGAGCCCAGTAAAGTGAGCGGTACCGTGCATGGACCAGGATATTCAGCTGGTAATTCAATAGGCAAAGAATTTTCATTGACTCAAGACCGTTTCGATACTGATTTTCATGTTTTTGGAATTGAGTGGGGTGAAGACTATATCAACTATTATGTAGATGATGTATTATACAATCAAATTACCCCTGAAGATGTAGACGGAGAATGGGTTTTTGACCAGCCGTTTTTTATTATTTTAAACCTTGCCGTAGGAGGTAACTACGGAGGCCCACCAAACGATGCAACGGTTTTCCCTCAAGAAATGTTGGTTGATTACGTAAGAGTTTACGCGGCTGAATAACAATGAAAATAAAGTTTATACCGTTATTGTTTACTTTTTTACTCATCGGGTGTGTGAAGGAAACTGTTTCCACAAACGATGAAGACAAACCCAGTGCGCCCACTGATCTTACGCTAGAAATTGCACTTGAAGGTCAAATTTCTAACCCTCATGGTGACGGCTCTGGCGAAGCCAATTTTAAGGCAACGGCTACTGGCGCGGCGAAGATTGATTTTAGAATTGATAAAGGCACGGCGATTGAAAGCAGTAACGGCGAACTAACATACCAATTTGTCAAAGAAGGTACACACACCTATACGGTAACGTCAATTGCTTATTCTGATGAAAACCTTGTAGATTCTATTTCCAAAAATGTTAGGGTGCGTGTAGCACCACCTTCCAAATACAGCATGACCCAAGTATGGGCAGACGAATTTGATTATGAGGGCGCATTAGACCCAAATAAATGGCATCACCAAGTAATACCAATTCTGGGAAGTAGTTGGGCAAACGGAGAACAACAACATTACACAGACAGAACCGAAAATTCTTATGTTAGTGATGGCGCTTTAAAAATTGTTGCTAAAAGAGAAAACTATCAGTTTAGAGGCGTAACCAAAAATTATACTTCTGCACGATTGAACTCAAAATACTCATTTAAATATGGACGTGTAGATATCAGCGCAAAATTGCCTGCCGAGAACGGCACATGGCCTGCCTTGTGGACCTTGGGGGCCAATATTAATGAAGTGGGCAATTATTTTGGCAATACTTATGGTAGTGTTGGTTGGCCGGCTTGTGGTGAGATTGACATCATGGAGCAAAACGGATGGGATAAAAATAACCTTATTGGGCATTTGCACTGGGGAGATACTCAAACCGGAGCATATGAGAACAAAGGTGGAACCAAAGCTGTGGCCAACACCGCAACATCTTTTAACTTGTATTCATTGGTATGGAATGAAAACGAAATTAAAATATTGTTCAATGACGAAGTGGTATTTGAAACCGAAAATACGAGTTCAATGCCCTATGATAACCCGCATTATATCCTATTCAATATAGCAATGGGCGGAAATCTTGGTGGGACAATCCCTGCTGACTTTACCCAAGCCGTTATGGAAGTGGACTACATTAGAATTTATCAATAATTAACCCCAAAACCCGCGAATCCTCTTATGTTATTAGACGAAAAAAATATGGACTGTTCAAACCAGAATATAGGAACATTAAATTTAAATCCAATAATGACAAACGACGACCCGATTTATGTTGGAGCGCATCGCACCCAATTTTCAGCAAAAGAGGTTAATGGTGAAGAAGTAATACGTAACGGAGAAACCTTTTACAAAATATCAAATGCAGACGTCATGCGTCCGTTTTTTATGAGTATTGTAAGTAATTCCAACCACTGGATGTTTATTTCCAGTAATGGGAGTTTATCTGCGGGACGACAAAACAGTAACTATGCGCTTTTCCCCTATTACACCGATGATAAAATTACCGAGGCCGCCGAAACCACAGGAAGCAAAACTATTTTTATTGTATCCAAATCGGGTCAAAAACACTTGTGGGAGCCTTTTTCTGTAAGACAAAAAGGGGTGTATAACACCTCTAGCAATCTGTATAAAAACAGCTATGGTAACAAGATCGTTTTTGAAGAAATCAATCACGATTTAGAACTTACGTTTGCTTACGAGTGGAACGCTAGCGATAAGTTTGGGTTTGTCCGAAAATCTTGCATCACCAATAATGGCACTGATCGCATTTCGATAAATCTTATTGACGGGATTCAAAATATCTTGCCTCATGGTGTTGAACCGGCACTCCAAAACGCAAGCAGCAACCTTGTGGATGCGTATAAAAAATGCGAATTAGAGGAAGATACTGGCGTGGGAATTTACTCCTTGAGCGCAATTATTGTAGACAGAGCAGAACCCAGTGAGGCGCTAAAGGCCAATGTGGTGTGGTCGCTTGGACTTGATGGTGCCAAAAAACTTATTTCCTCACTACAGCTAAATGATTTCCGTAGTGGACATGATGTTTTACAGGAAGTAGATATTAGGGCCGAAAAAGGAGCGTATTTTTTGGCAGATGAAATTACGTTGTCGGGCAATGCAATGCAACAGTGGATGCTTGTGGGAAATGTGAATCAGACCATGTCGGACATTGTCAAAATCAAAGAAAAGCTGGAAAATCGTAACGCTTTGGAAGATGAGGTGCTAACTGATATTGAAGAAGGCTCTAAACACTTAGTAGAACTTGTTGGCGCTGCAGATGGCTTACAAATGACTAACGATCGACTTCGTAACATTCGTCACTTTGCCAATACGATGTTCAACATTATGCGTGGCGGTATTTTTGACGACAACTATCAAATAGAAAAGGAAGATTTCACAAATTATATTGCAAACGCCAACCGTAAAGTGTACCGACTCAAAGAAGCGGTTTTAGCAGCTCTTCCCGAAATTTTTGATGTCGATCACTTAAAAAATATTGCTGCTAAAGACGACAATCCTAATTTTAAACGTCTTTGTTTTGAGTACCTACCTCTAAAATTTAGTCGTCGTCATGGCGACCCAAGTCGTCCTTGGAACAAATTTTCTATTAACACCCGAAATGAAAACGGACAAAAAATCTTAGACTACGAGGGAAATTGGCGCGATATTTTTCAAAATTGGGAAGCCTTAGCGCACTCATATCCAGAGTTTATTGAAGGGATGATTCACAAGTTTTTGAATGCAACCACTTTTGATGGGTATAACCCGTACCGTATTACCAAAGGCGGTTTTGATTGGGAAACCATTGAGCCAGATAATCCGTGGTCATATATTGGTTATTGGGGCGATCACCAGATTATTTATCTATTAAAATTCTTAGAGTTTATTGAAGACCATTACCCCAATACACTTGCCGAATACTTTAACCAAGATTTGTTTGTATATGCCAATGTGCCTTATCGCATCAAACCTTACCAAGATATTTTAAAAGATCCAAAAAACACCATTGATTTTGATTTTCAACGGGAAGAAAACATTGCGTTTAAGCGAGAGGAAATTGGCGTAGACGGTGCTTTGCTTCGCGACAATACGGTGTTTATTTACAAGGTTAATTTTATTGAGAAAATTTTAGCTACAGTACTGGCAAAAATGTCAAACTTTATACCTGAGGGTGGTATTTGGATGAATACCCAACGACCCGAATGGAACGATGCTAACAACGCCCTTGTAGGCAATGGCGTGTCCATGGTAACACTATATTACTTGCGTCGATTTTTACGTTTTTTCGAAACGATCATAAACAAATCGGAATACAATAATATACTTATTTCCAAAGAGTTACGATTGTTTTTTACGCAAGTTTTCGCTACATTAGAACAACATAAAACACTTCTGAAAGCTGCATTTACAGATACCAATAAAAGACGCGTTATGGATGCCTTAGGGGAAGCTGGAAGTGAATATAGAGATACCATTTATAACAATCGTTTTTCAGGAGACAAAGAGGAGGTTACGAAAGAAGATTTATCGTCTTTTTTAGACGTTACGGCTGCATTTTTGGAACATTCTATAAATGCAAACAAACGACAAGACAACCTTTACCATGCATATAATTTAATGACTATAGAAGGAACAAATTCGGTTAGTATTTCCCATTTGCCTGAAATGTTAGAAGGTCAAGTGGCGGTGCTTAGCTCGGGATATTTATCTACTAGTGATAACCTTGCCGTGCTAGATGGATTAAAGGCAAGCGCGTTGTTCAGACCCGATCAGTATAGTTATTTGCTATATCCAAATAAAGAACTTCCACGCTTTGTAAATAAAAACACCATCCCAACAGAACGAGTAGATAATTCACCTCTTCTGAAGAAATTAATTACCGATGGGAACGCACAAGTACTTTCTCAGGATGTAAGGGGGAGCTATCACTTTAACGGAAACTTTAACAATGTAGATAGTTTGAGAGAAGCCTTAAAAAGCCTTCCAGAGCAGTACAGCACGATGGTCAATTCCGAGAAGGCTTATGTAGAGCAAGTTTTTGAAGATATTTTTGATCACAAATCCTTTACGGGTCGTTCTGGAACTTTCTTTGGCTATGAAGGTTTAGGCTCCATTTATTGGCATATGGTGTCTAAGTTGCTTTTGTCGGTTTACGAAATTACCCGTGACGCCATTGACAATAGCGAAGACCCTATACTTATTGGAAAATTGTTTGATCACTATTTTGAAATTAACGCAGGAATTGGCGTTCATAAATCACCTAAATTGTATGGCGCATTCCCAACCGACCCGTATTCGCATACCCCGGGCGGAAAAGGTGCTCAGCAACCTGGGATGACGGGTCAGGTTAAGGAAGATATTTTATGTCGTTTTGGAGAGTTGGGTATCCGTATCTCAAATGGAACGCTTGGTTTTGATCCTACCATTATGCGTAGCGAAGAATTTTTGACCACTCCACAAACATTTAATTATGTGAATGTTACGGGCGAGCAATGTTCAATTGATCTTGAAAAAGACACGCTGGCGTTTACCTATTGTCAGGTACCTATTGTGTACAAAAAGGCTAAAGCAGCAGGCATAGAGGTGTTGCTTCAAAATGGACAAACTCGAACTTTCTCTGGAAATAGATTAGATAAAGAAACGAGTAACGAGCTCTTTAAAAGAAGTAATAGCATTAACAAAATTATTGTTTCTGTCTTGAAAGATTAAAACGAACTGAAGCACGAAATCAATCAAGGAAATTGATTTGGCTAGAAAATATGAACATGATGAAAAATGGTTTTTTTATTGGAATTTTTCTCACAATTATCTGGCTGTCATTTTCCTGTACCACACCACAATCAAAGATGAAGCGTATAAACAAAACGGCTGTAGAAATTTTGGGTAATCCAGATTATCCAGCCATTTCATATGGGGGCTATCGCACCACATCGCGTGAAAACCAACCTACCATAGCTGAGCTAAAAGAAGACATTAAAATTCTTCATGCGATGGGCATTCGCATTCTCAGAACCTACAACGTTCATTTGGCGCAGGCAGAAAACATACTTAAAGCCATTTCGGAGCTTAAAAAAGAAGACTCTAATTTTGAGATGTATGTGATGCTGGGGGCTTGGATTGATTGCCTGAACGCATGGACAGACAGAGTCGTAAATCACGATGTAGAAAGTCCACGAAATGAGGTAGAAATTGCTCGCGCAGTGGAGCTTACCAATCAGTACGCAGACATTGTAAAAATAATTGCTGTAGGCAATGAAGCGATGGTAAAGTGGGCAACTAGTTATTATGTGCAGCCTTATGTCATTCTCAAGTGGGTAACACACCTACAGTCACTCAAAAAAGAAGGAAAACTTCCTAAAGACCTTTGGATTACCAGCTCCGACGATTTTGCTTCATGGGGCGGGGGTGATCAACAATACCACACTCCTGATTTGGAGGCGCTAATCAAAGCTGTAGACTATGTTTCCATGCATACCTATCCATTTCACAACACGCACTACAACCCTGGGTTTTGGGATATTCCCTATGAAGACACGAAAAATAAAACCCAACGTAAACTTATAGACGAAGCCATGATACGTGCTCGGGATTATGCCATTTCTCAATATCAAAGTGTAAAAAAATATGTAGAAAGCTTAGGTGTAAGCAAACCCATTCATATAGGTGAAACAGGGTGGGCTACGGTTTCTAACGGCCATTATGGTCGAAAAGGATCGCATGCCGCAGATCAGTACAAACAAGCGCATTACTTTAAGTTATTAAGCGAGTGGACAAAAGAAAACCAGATAACGTGTTTTTATTTTGAGGCTTTTGACGAGCCTTGGAAAGAAGCGCATAATCCCAAAGGTTCTGAAAATCACTTTGGACTATTTACAGTAGATGGAAAAGCTAAATATGCTTTATGGGATGAAGTTAATAAAGGTACGTTCAAGGGATTAACTCGAAATGGAGCGCCCATTACCAAAACATTTAAAGGCAAGAGCGATAATTTATTTATCTCTGTTATTCCACCCCGCATTTTAGAACCCATATCAGACTAATTCCATGAAAAAAAGCATTATTATTGGATTAATATTAACTATGATGAGTACTTCTTGTATACAACACACGTTAGAAGTGGAAGTTTACGAAACTTCGGAAAGCGGGAATAAACTCACACAACAGCAAACTGATTTTGAGGCTATCGAAAACCCATCGAGCGTTATAATTGATACGTCTAAAGAGCGACAAACCATAACAGGTTTTGGAGGGGCGTTTACCGAATCCTCTGCATTCCTACTCAATCATGTGAGCAAAGAAAATAGAGATCGCATTTTACGCGCCTATTTTGCAAAAGAGGGGGCACGATATTCCCTTGCACGTACCCATATGAACTCCTGCGATTTTTCATTAAATAATTATTCATATACCCCTGTTGAAGGAGATAAAAACCTAGAACATTTTTCTGTTGATGAAGACAAAGACGATTTGATTCCAATGATAAAAGACGCCATGGCGGTTTCGGATGATGGGTTCAAACTATTTGCTTCACCTTGGACAGCCGCTCCGTGGATGAAGGACAACAACAAATGGGTAGGCGGAAAACTGCTCCCCGAATATTATGATACTTGGGCGTTGTTTTTTTCAAAGTATGTAGACGCATATAAGGCTGAAGGAATTGATATTTGGGGATTTACCGTTGAAAACGAACCTCACGGGAATGGTGAAAACTGGGAGAGTATGCACTATACTCCAGAAGAAATGACGCACTTTGTGCAACATTTTTTAGGACCAAAATTGGAAGCTGACGGCAAAGGTGACCTTGTCATTTTGGGCTATGATCAAAATCGTGAAGGCATTCGAGAGTGGGTAGATGTGATGTACAAAGACGAAGCCTCATCAAAATACTATGATGGTACTGCCGTGCATTGGTACGAAAGCACCTATGACTATTTTCCGACCGAATTGCAATATGCTCATGAAAAAGCTCCGGATAAATACCTTATACAAACAGAGGGGTGCATAGATGCCGAAGTTCCTGTGTGGCAAGACGACAAATGGTATTGGAAAAAAGAAGCCACTGACTGGGGCTATGACTGGCGCGAAGCATCAAAGAAATATTTACACCCTAAATATGCACCTGCAAATCGGTATGCCCGAGATATTATTGGATGCCTCAATAATTGGGTTGATGGTTGGGTAGATTGGAACATGGTATTAGATACTAAAGGCGGGCCGAACTGGGCAAATAATTGGTGTATAGCTCCCGTAATTGTAGACACAGAAAAAGATGAGGTTTACTTTACTCCTTTGTACTACATCATGGCGCATTTTAGTAAATACATACGTCCAGGTGCTGTAATTATTGAAACCCAAAACTCCGATAGTGACCTTATGGTTGCTGCTGCCAAAAACCCCGATGGAACTATCGCCGCGGTGGTCTTTAATGAAGGAAAAACAGCAAAAAACTTTAATTTGATCTTAGACAACGCTTCTAAAAACATCACCATTAGCCCACAGGCTATTCAAACAATTTTACTCAAAAAAAACTAAATTATGTCGACACTTAAAGCCACAACAAGAGAAAGAGTGCCTGCCAGACAAAAAGCCGCTTTTGGAGCTGGGCACTTTGTTTTAAACCTTTTGCCTGGTGTATTGGGTGTTTATTTACAAGTTTTTATCCTGACAGCATTTGGTATGGATCCTGTTTGGGCAGGTCTTTTAGGCGGACTTCCACGAATTTTTGATGCATTGACAGACCCTATAATGGGTTTTATTTCAGACAATACCAAGTCTAGGTGGGGGCGTAGACGTCCGTACATTTTCAGTGGTGCAATTATCAGCGGTGTTCTATTTATTTTGATGTGGCAACTTGATGAAAATGCTTCGCAGACATTTAATTTTTGGTATGTGCTGATTTTGCAAATCTTATTTTTGGTTGGTAACACCATGTTTGCAACGCCTCTTGTGGGCTTAGGCTATGAAATGACATCCGATTATAACGAGCGTACTCGTTTGATGAGTCTAGCAAATTCTATGGGGCAAATAGCGTGGATAATTGTTCCGTGGCTTTATGTTATTATTCCAGATGCCAATACGTTTGATAATCCAGCTCAGGGTGTTAGGACTATGGCAATTATTGTTGGTATTGTGTGTACCCTTTTTGGGATTTTACCCGCATTTTTCTGTAAAGGGATAGATTCTTCTCATATGGAAAATAGAAAAGAATTAAACCTAAAAAGTTTGGCCAACAATTTTTTAGAGCTTTGGGTATCAATTAAGCAGGTTTCAAAAAATAAGCCTTTTATGAGATTGTGTGGTGCCACATTCCTTGTGTTTAATGGGTTTCAATTGGTTGCTGCGTTTTCTGTATTTATTATTGTTTTTTATATGAATCAGGGGAGTTGGGAACAAGCTGGTACTTGGCCAGCATGGTTTAACTCATTAAATGCCATAATTACAGCAACCTTAGTCATCCCAATAATTTCTAAAATGGCAACAAAGTGGGGGAAACGCAAAGCATTTCTAATATCCACAGCACTTTCTATCATTGGGTATTCACTAAAATGGTGGGGCTTTGATATGGAGCTCAATGCAAAATTTAACCAAACTTCAATAGGACAAGGTTTAAATGGAGTTGTTGCTTCTCTTTTTGAAGTTCTAAACCCATTGCTTGAAAGTGTGGGGATGTCATGGTTCATTATAGATACCAGTAACGGAATCCCGTGGCTTATTTTTGTTCCTATTCCCTTATTTGCTTTTGGAATGGGCGGACTCTTTACCTTGATGATGTCCATGACCGCAGATGTTTGCGATTTGGATGAACTAGAGAACGGTATGCCACGAAAAGAAGGAACATTTGGCGCTGTTTACTGGTGGATGGTAAAATTGGGACAAGCACTAGCCATCATATTAAGTGGTGTAATTTTAAAAGTTGTTGGATTTGATCAAAATGTTGCAAATCAAGCTACTGAGACGATGACCCGCCTTCGAATAGCCGACATCGTTGTTCCAGCAACCACTGCTGCCCTAGCTATGTTGGTGATGTGGAAATATAGTTTATCTGAAAAACGTGCCAAAGAAATTAAAAATAAACTTGTTGCTAGAAGAGGAGAGTTATAATATTTTAAATACTAAATATGTCATATAGAGAGGGAGTTGAGTTCAATGTAGAAGAATTAGAATTTAAATCATACACAGGAGTAGATTTTGACCGCTACTCTAAAGAAGAATTAAATGCGCTATGGCAAAAAACGCTCAAATCTGGTATTCATGGAATTTGTTTTAGTTTGTATGAAGACGGGCAGCAGCCCGGCGATACCATTACTGAAAATCAGGTTGAACGCCGTATAAAAATCTTAAAACCGTACACCAAATGGATACGTTCTTTTTCTTGTATAGAGGGCAACGAGCACATACCTAGAGTGGCAAAAAAACATGGCCTTAAAACAATGGTAGGTGCATGGCTGGGCGATGATGCAAAAAAAAACGACCAGGAAATAAATGCGCTTATTGGACTTGCAAATGAAGGTTTTGTGGACATCGCTGCTGTTGGTAATGAAGTGCTCTACCGAAACGATTTAACATTAGAGGAACTACTTGCATTCATGAAGCAAGTTAGAGATGCTATTCCTGCACATATTCCAATTGGATATGTAGACGCCTATTACGAGTTTTCATTGCACCCAGAACTCGTTGAACATTCTGATATAATTTTATCAAATTGTTATCCGTTTTGGGAAGGTTGTCCCGAAGAATATGCGCTTAACCATATGCAAAGTATGTATGGGCAAGCCATGGATGCTGCAAAAGGGAAAAAAGTTATTATTACAGAAACGGGCTGGCCCAACAAGGGCGAATCGTTAAAAGGATCTGTTCCTTCAGATGAACACGCCATCAAGTATTTTATTAATACACAAGCTTGGGCAAAAAAAGCCAATATTGAGGTCTTTTACTTTTCTTCTTTCGACGAGTCTTGGAAAGTTGGTCCAGAAGGAGAAGTGGGTGCTTACTGGGGGCTTTGGGACAAAAATGAAAAGCTAAAGTTTTAGCACGCTAAAAAACCAAAACGTATCTTTGAATATGCGTTTCATCTATTTTTCTATTGTTTTGGTTTTTATTGGTTGTTCCCAATCGAAACAAGTCGATTCTAGCCCTAAGGTAGTGGTCAATAATATTGCCACAGATTCTATCATAAACGCCTTAGTTGCGCAACAAGCTCCGTCCGCTGAATCCTTAAACTGGACTAATTTGGTTCAATTGATGAATTCACTTGGAGAAATTCCACAGCAACAACGCAGTATCACCCTGAAAACCATTAAAAACGAAGCAACTAATAGTATAAATCAATCTTGGTCAAAACAATGGGATATTGACCCTATTCGCTCTCGATATAATGTCTTTGTTACGCACGTAAGTTTAGCTGCTGATCAACGGTATGGTGATGACGCACCACTGGCGCAGGCACAAGCCATTGTTAGAATGAAACAAAGTTGGAATATTTTTGTGTCTCACTTGGAGACCAAAGAGTCTTCAGCAATCTTTGAGACGGCACCCCGCTAGTTGATATTCAAATGAAAAAAGGGAGTTGCTTTTAGTGTCCAATACTTTTTTATTTCTCTCACTTTTTTCTGAAGAAAAATGTGGTATCGGCAAATTGTTTTCGCGACACTCTTGGCTGTAAAATGCCTCTCGCTGTTGATGTTGCGGACTCACACAATGCAATGTATGTCCCCAAAAACCACATTCGACTATGGCAGTTAAAAAGTCAACCACATCTTTTTGATGTATCAAATTTGTTGGTGCATAAGGCGCTGGAATATCTTTTTTGCCAGCAAGTTGCTTTGCCGGATGACGTTTGTTGCCTACCAACCCCCCAAGACGTACAATTGTGGCACGATTTCCCAGTGACAAAATATTTTTTTCAGCCTCTAATAGTTGTTTTCCAACAACGGTTTTCGGTTGGGGAATGGATGTTTCGTCAACCTCCCCTTGTGTGGCATCAAATACCCCTACACTACTTAAATGTAGCATGTTACAGGAGGGAAATAACGAAATCGAATTCAACAAATGCTGAATACGAGCTGGGTAATTTGTTTTTGAATTACGCCTAACTCCTGGCGGAAATGCTGTTATAAGCACATCTGTATCACTAACAAAGGAATCAATATCACCATTAACGCCCGCATTTTTGATATGAATATTATATGCTTCGACTCCAATTAATTGGAGTTTATGGCAATTTTCTGGACTAGTTGCACTCCCCTTAACCGAATATCCTTTATTCAAAAGAGTCTGTGCAAGTGACTGTCCAAGCCAGCCACAGCCTAAAATAGAAATTCTTTTCATAGCAGCCGTAAATGTATATTTTTTACAATAAAAAGTGCGCTTTATTATTTTTTTCTTACCTTTTGTTCATAAAAACGTCATCATGCCAATAAAAAGTTTTCAAGCCGCGCGTCAAAAACTCGCCCCTAAGCGAGAGAAATCACTATTAGTTAAGGATTATATGACACGTAATTTGATTACTTTTTCTAGACAACAGTCCATTTTGGAAGTGATGCGAATTTTAATTCGCAACAAAATTTCGGGTGGGCCTGTTGTAGACGATATGTCTAGGCTAATTGGTATTATTTCAGAGGCAGATTGTATCAAACACCTATCAGAGGGAAAATATTTTAATCAACCCTTTTTTGATCGAAAGGTAGAAGATAGCATGACTCCAGAAGTGGATACCATTGAAGCTGATAAAACCATTTTTGATGCCGCAATGCTATTTCATAAAACAAATAGACGAAGACTTCCAGTGCTGGAACGTGGCAGATTGGTTGGGCAAATCAGTAGGCAAGATGTGGTAAAAGCCGCATTATTGCTTCGCAGTCAACGTTGGCGTTAAGTTAACTTAAGACAAACCCTTTAAATCAATTATCATGAGTGCAATTCAAAACAGCGTTCATCTTATTGGTCATCTTGGAGACCATCCCGAAGAAGTAAAACTTGATTCTGGCAAAAAACTAGCTAAATTTTCACTTGCCACTAACCTTCGCTATAAAAACAAAGACGGCGACAGTGTAGAAAACACCCAATGGCACCGTATAGTAGCTTGGGATAAGCTGGCAGAAATTTGCATAAAGCACCTTAAAAAAGGAAGCCATATAGCATGTCGAGGACGTTTGGTATATCGAGATTATGAAACCAAGTCAGGTGAAAAGCGGCACACCACCGAAATACATCTCGACGAAATGTTGATGCTGTAATTACACAAAAATTTCAGTGGCTACGCGATAGGTGTTGGCATGCGCCTCAACAATTATATTGACATCGGGTGCATAGCCTCCCCCCATACTACATTGGACAGGTATTTTTTGTTCATAGCAAGTGGACAATACAATTTCGTCCCGCTTTTTTGCGCCCTTTAGTGAAAGTGCCAACCTCCCGAGTTTATCCTCTTTAAGGATATCTACCCCTGAGAGATAAAATACAAAATCAGGCTTAATTCTAGCCAGCAGAAGCGGTAATTGATTCTTTAAAATGGCAAGATATTCAAGGTCTTCTGTGTTGTCTTCAAGGGCAATGTCCAAATCGCTAATTTCTTTTTGAAAGGGATAATTGCCTTTGCCATGCATGGAGAAGGTAAATACCTTTGAGTTGTTACGGAAAAGTGCGGCAGTTCCATTGCCTTGATGTACATCTAAATCAATGATTAGAATTTGACTCGCCTTTTTAGTGTCTAATAAATAATTTGCAGCAATTGCCTGATCATTTAGCAAACAAAACGCTTCTCCATGAGCATAAAACGCATGGTGTGTGCCACCAGCAATATTAAAAGCAATCCCATTATTGAGGGCATATTCACAGCCGTCTAAAGTGCCTTGTGCAATGATACACTCTCGATTAATAAGTTCTTCTGACAGGGGAAAACCAATGCGTCGGGCATCCTTTTTTGAAAGTGATAATTGATTGAGTTGCTCGAAGTATTCTGTGCAATGTGTACGTAAGATATGTTCGTCAGCTATGCGCGTTGGCGCAAAAAATTGTTCTGGTTGGCAAGTGCCTTCGTGGACAAGTTGCTGCGGTAGCAGTTCATATTTTAACATAGGAAACCGATGCCCTTTGGGTAACGGATGTGCGTAACTATCATGATGGGCAATGCGAATCATTGCCGCAAATATAACGGTTACCTATTTAGTTAATTTCCGAACGACAAAAGCACCTAATATCAGTACATATCCAATTAGGGAGAGTGAGTATAATAAGCGTGTGTCGCTATCTAGCACAAAAAAATGTTTGAGAAATGCAGCATAATCAACTTCCAAAAGTATTAAAATCGGGACAGTTAATAAGATTAGTGAAATGCCAAATGCAAAAAGCTTTTTGTGCAATTTAGATTGCTTCATGATAGTAAGTTTGGAATACCAAAAGTAAAAACTTTTAAAACAACCTTACTAATTTTTATAGTTTTTTTTATGCTACAGGTTTGATTATTAGGCAGAAAGCTTTTCAAGCTGTGTTGTAATAGCGTCATCTTCAATTTTTTCAAAGAGAAGTACTGCCTCACCAAGGGTATGCCCAACTTCAATTAATGTTGTATTGCTGACATCACTCCATCCGGTACTTTCGGTAAGCTGCAGCATAGCGCGGAGCTTTGTAGCTGTATTGGGTAGAAAGGGCTCACAAAGTAATGCCAAGCCCGCTACTACCTGAAGGGCAGTGTTCATAATTGTAGTTACACGCTCGGGATTGGTTTTTATAAGTTTCCACGGCTCTTCGTCTGCCAAGTACTTGTTTCCCAAACGCGCTAGTTGCATCATTTCTTGACTTGCAGCCCTAAATTTATACTGTTCGAGTAATGTTGAAATGGTGTTTGGCGAAGCTTTAAGTACCTCTAGTGTAGCGGTATCCTCGGGTGTTAGTGCGCCAAAGGCGGGCACAACACCATCATAATATTTTTTCATTAATACCATTACACGATTCACAAAATTCCCAAATATGGCTACTAATTCACTGTTGTTTCGGGTTTGAAAATCACTCCAAGTAAAGTCATTGTCTTTGGTTTCGGGGGCATTAGCCGTTAGTACATAACGCAATACATCTTGTTTTTCAGGAAAATCTTCAAGGTATTCGTGTAGCCAAACCGCCCAATTTTTGGAAGTCGAAAGCTTTTGTCCTTCCAGATTTAGAAACTCATTTGCGGGCACGTTTTCGGGCAATACATAATCCCCCATGGCTTTAAGTACCGCTGGGAAAATGACACAGTGGAAAACGATGTTGTCTTTACCAATAAAATGAATCAATTCGGTATCGTTGTCTTGCCAATAAGGCTTCCAGTCTTTGCCTTCTTGTGTTGCCCATTCTTTGGTAGCCGATATATATCCAATGGGTGCGTCAAACCACACATACAACACTTTGTTTTCGCCACCAGCCACAGGAACTGGTATTCCCCAAGACAAATCTCGAGTAACCGCACGAGGCTTTAAACCGTCATCTAACCACGATTTTACCTGCCCCAATACGTTGGGTTTCCAATCACTTTGATGATTTTCCAAAATCCATTTGCGCAAAAAATCTTCATAGCGATTAAGTGGTAAATACCAATGTGTAGTGGTTTTTAGACTCGGGGTTTCCCCTGAAAGCGCTGACTTGGGGTTAATCAAATCTGTGGCGTTTAAGGAGCTTCCGCACGATTCGCATTGATCGCCGTAAGCTTCGGCATGATGGCATTTTGGACAAGTACCCACAACGTATCGATCTGCTAAAAATTGGTCTTCCTTGGCATCATAAAGCTGTTCGGTAGTTTGGGTTTCAAAACAGTCATTGTCGTGCATGGTTTTGAAAAAATCTTGCGCGGTTTTGTGATGCACTTCGCTAGAAGTCCTACCGTAATAATCGAATGAAATCCCGAAATCATCAAAAGCATTTTTGATGATAGAGTGATATTTATCAATAACTTCTTTGGGTGTGATACCTTCTTTTTTTGCCTTCATGGAAATAGCAACTCCATGCTCATCACTACCACAAATAAACAAAACCTCTTTTCCCTTTAGGCGAAGGTAGCGCGCATAGATATCTGCAGGGACATAAACGCCCGCCATGTGTCCAATATGTATGGGGCCATTTGTATACGGAAGGGCAGCGGTAATCGTGTAGCGTTTGCTCATAAAGATAAATTCCGCACAAAAATAGGGATTTTACAGCCGTCCTTTAATTTGATTTTTTACCTTTAGGAAAACCCAAATTACAGCACCTATGAACACTCGTGTAAAAGGAAAGCAAGGCGAAGACCTTGCCGTTGCACATTTGCAAAAACAAGGTTACAGTATTTTAGCCCGGAATTTTTATTTCCAAAAAGCGGAGATTGACATTATTGCCACAAAAGACGATATGCTGATTATAGTTGAGGTAAAGTGGCGAATATCTGATGTGCATGGGGCACCACATGAATTTGTAACACCAAAAAAGCGAAAGCTTATGGCGCGCGCCGCTGAATTTTATATTCAAAAATTTGATTGGCAAGGCGAAACCCGATTTGATATTATTAGTATTGTGGGTACTGCCCAAAACCATACACTAGAGCACATTAAAAGTGCATTTTATTTCTTTTGAATTGTTATATAAATAACAATTTGTTTTTTTATTTATACCTTTGTGATATATTTTATAATCATGAAGACCATTGCTGCTGCTGTAGAAGCATATGTGAAGTCAAAACCTTTTTTGATTAGCGCACTTACAGAAGGCATTATTAACCTTACTTCATTGTCGCGGATGATGCAGGAAGACATCCAAGAACAGATTGAAAAGCCAGTACACTCTGGTGCTATCGTGATGGCACTTAAGCGTCTCTCTACCGATTTGGAGTTTCGGTATTCGCATAAAATCATCAAAACACTAAAAAATATTGGCGATATCACGGTACGTTCTGCGCTAATTGATTATAATTTTAGGGTGTCTGATACGCTCTTGGCAGCGCAAGCAAAACTTTTAGCGCAATTGCGACTCTCATCCGAAAATTTTTATACTTCTTCTCGTGGCGTTCATGAGTGCAATATTGTGGTTAGTGAGCACCTTGCCCCTTTGATAGATAAATATCTTGCACAAGAAGAGTGTTTGCATAAGGAGTCAAACTTATCTTCGATTACATTAAAATTACCTACCGAAAATGTTGCTATTCCCGGTATATATTACTTTGTTTTTCAACGTCTTTCATGGGAAGGCATCAATATTTATGAAGTCATTTCTACCTCAAATGAGTTTACTATTTTGGTAAATGATGATCAAGTGGATAAGGCCTTTAAGGTTATTAAAGATCTTAAGCAGTTATAGGTTCCTGAAGATTACCTAATAATGAAATTGCCTTGGCTATAGACGAAACGTCTTCAACTACTAGTACTAATTTTGGACCTTCCTTGGTATTTTTTTCCTTGAGTTGAGCCTTGCCCAACATGCTTAGTTTTCTCAACATATATTGAAAGGCATCATCTTGGTAAAATGAACTTTCAGGTTCCGCAAAAAAAGTACAAATGCACTTTCGCTTTTTTAGAATGATTTTTTCAAAACCTAAAGCTGTGCCCAACCATTTTAGACGAACACTCTCAAAGAGCGCTTTTGTAGCTTCGGGAAGTGCGCCAAACCTATCTATTAGCGAAGCACCAAATGCATCGAGGTCTTCTTCGGTTTTTAGGACAGCAAGCTCTTGATATTGTGTTAATCGTTCTGTTACATTATTGATGTAATCAGTTGGGAAAAAGATTTCAAAATCCGTATCGAGCGTTAATTCTTTAGCTTTTGGTTTTTGATCGGGGTAGAGTGCTTTGAATTCGTTTTGTTGTAATTCTTCAATGGCGTCTTTTAAAATCTTTTGATAGGTTTCAAAGCCGATATCGTTTATAAACCCGCTTTGTTCGCCGCCCAATAAATCGCCTGCCCCTCTGATTTCTAAATCTTTCATGGCAATTTGAAACCCCGAACCCAATGCGGTGTGTTGGCTCACGGCTTCCATACGTTTACGGGCTTCGGGTGTAAGTACCGAAAACGGAGGGGTGATGAAATAACAAAAAGCTTTTTTGTTGCTACGCCCCACACGCCCGCGCATTTGATGCAAATCGCTAAGTCCAAAATTGTTTGCATTATTAATAAAGATGGTGTTCGCGTTGGGTACATCAAGCCCACTTTCAATAATGGTAGTTGCTACTAAAATATCAAACTGTCCATCTATATATCCCAGCATCAATTTCTCGAGTTTATCTCCGGGGAGTTGTCCATGTGCGGTAGCAATTCGAGCATCGGGGATAAGGCGCTGTAGCATGCCAGAAACCTCTCCAATATTTTCTATGCGGTTATGTACAAAAAACACCTGCCCTCCACGTTGTAACTCATAAATTACAGCATCTCTAATTTGGGTTTCGCTCCACGAAATCACCTGACTTTCAATCGGATATCGGTTTGGCGGTGGCGTATTGATTACCGATAAGTCTCGCGCTGCCATAAGGCTAAATTGTAGCGTCCGCGGAATGGGTGTAGCCGTGAGTGTGAGTACATCAACGTGTTCTTTTAGCGAACGTAATTTTTCTTTTACACCCACACCAAATTTTTGTTCTTCATCTACAATAAGCAATCCTAAATCTTTGAAAGAAACCGATTTTCCTACCAATTGATGTGTCCCAATGACGATGTCAATGGCACCGCTTGCAGTGCCTTCTAGTACTTCTTTTTTTTGTTTGGTGGATCTAAATCGGTTGAGGTAGTCAATAGTTACAGGGAATTCGTTTAAGCGTTTCTTAAAAGTATTATAGTGTTGAAACGCCAAGACTGTGGTTGGTACCAAAACAACCACTTGTTTGCCGTTATCTACTGCTTTAAATGCAGCACGAATGGCTACTTCAGTTTTTCCAAAACCCACATCGCCACAGACCAGTCTGTCCATAGGTTTTTGGTCTTCCATATCTTGTTTTACGGCATGGGTTGCCGTGCGTTGGTCGGGTGTGTCTTCAAACAAAAAGGATGCCTCCAACTCGTGCTGCAAATAGGTATCGGGACCACAGGCAAACCCCTTGTTCAATCGTCGTTTTGCGTAAACATTGATAAGATTAAATGCAATTTCTTTGACTTTCTTTTTAGTCTTTTGTTTGATTTTTTTCCAAGCGCCCGAACCGAGTTTATACACCTTAGGAACGGCACCATCTTTACCATTAAATTTTGAAATTTTATGTAGAGAGTGAATACTAACATATAAAACATCTCTGTCGCCATAGAAGAGTTTTATGGCCTCTTGCATTTTCCCTTCAACTTCTATACGCTGCAATCCACCAAAAGTACCTATACCATGATCAATGTGGGTGACATAATCACCAACCTCTAGTTGCGCCAATGCTTTGAGTGAAATGGCCTGCTTTTTGGCATAGCCGTTTTTGAGTCTAAACTTGTGGTAACGCTCAAAAAGCTGATGGTCTGTATAGCATACCACGTTTTCGTCTTCGTCTACAAATCCCTGATAGAGTGGAGCAACCCAACACTGAAATGGCGTTTCGGGAGCCAGCTCTTCAATGATTTGAATAAGGCGTTCTTTTTGGGTTTCTGAAGCACAGAAAATATGATTGGTTCGTTGTTGCTTTGTGTTTTCTGTTAGATGTTCTGCAAACCAATCAAATTTACGTTCAAATAGGGGTTGCGGTTGGCAATTAAAAACCAAAGAGTTATTGGTACTAACACCTGAAAAATGTACAGATGGATGTGATTTTAGTTCTAATGAAAACTCATTTCCTCCAATAAATAAATCATTAGGAGGCAATCTGCGAACTTCCCCCTCAATGGCTTGATGTGTTTTCTCGGCATGGGCAAACAACTTGTCAAGTTCTGAAACTACAAGCGATTCGTTTTGCACACATACCAATGCATTATTTGTTAAAAACGATAGTAATGATTGCCGTGCTTCTTGCTCTTCTTTTTGTTCGATATTGGCAAGAATGCTTATCCGTTCTAGTGATTGTGTTGAGCGCTGTGAGGTTACGTCAAAACTACGCAGTGTATCTACCTCATCACCAAAAAACTCAATTCTAAAGGGTTCTTCATGGCTAAACGAATACACATCTAAAATACCGCCCCGTACGGCAAATTCACCAGGGTCATTTACAAAATCTACCCGATTAAAACCAAAATCAAAAAGCGTTTCGTTGACAAAATCAATGCTAAGAGCATCTCCTTTTTTGACAGCTAGTGTTTTGCTTTGTAGTGCCTTTGTCGTTAGCACTTGTTCAAAAAGGGCTTCTGGATAGGTTATTATGAATTGCTTGGCAGATTCTTTTACCTTTTGTAAAACTTCTGCACGTAACAACACATTGGCGTTATCGGTTTCCTCAGTGCCGTACGGACGCCGATAGCTTGCCGGAAAGAAAAGCGGAATATTAGGGAGTAAAATCTCTATATCATTAAAATAATAGGCAGCCTCCTCTTTGTTGTTGAGTATCCAAAGCACGGAGCTGGTATGTTGTTCAAATAAAGATTTAACTAAAAAGCTATGCTTAGAACCAATTAGTCCAGAAGCAAAAACGCTTTGGTTGGCGCATGCGCTTTCATACACAGCACGAAAATGCGAGTTATTTTGGTATAGCACAGGAAGTTCAGCCACGCCTTGTTTTTTACAAAAATACGAACTCAAAGGGCAGTCTGCCGTATTCGTGTTATTTTTTAAACAAATTAATAGGCTACTGTGAGGGATTTACACACTATTTCTGAATAGAGTTGCTACATTTGCTCTCGATGAAACAACACTTAATTCGTATTGCTACCGCTGCTGATGTCCCGGGTATTCTTATGCTTATTCGTGAGTTGGCAGCCTTTGAGCGTGAACCCGATGCGGTGGAGGTTACTGAAGAAGAACTTATTCATGACGGTTTTGGCGAACCCCAACGCTTTCAATGCTTTGTGGCTGAGCAAAACCAAAAAATTGTAGGAATTGCTCTTTTTTATCCCTGTTATTCTACGTGGAAAGGGAAGTCATTACATTTGGAAGATTTAATCGTAACCCAGTCGGAGCGAGGAAAAGGAATTGGGTTTGCACTGCTGCAAAAATTTATTGCCCATGCGCACGATTTGGGCGTCAGGCGTATTCAGTGGGCGGTGTTGGATTGGAATACTTCCGCCATCAATTTTTATGAAAAACATGGAGCAAAAACCCTTTCGGATTGGAGAATTACTCAAATGACAGAGGGTGCCATAAAACAATTTATAGCAAAACATCATGCGCGTATTTAAATTTGGAGGAGCGTCGGTTAAAGACGCCGAAGGAGTAAAAAATGTTGTAAATGTATTGAACCAAACGGGGCACGAAAAAACAGTTGTCGTTATCTCGGCCATGGGAAAAACCACGAATGCATTAGAAGCAGTAGTGTCGGCGTATTTCGAAAAACCTGAAACGTATCGTGGCTTACTTCACGATATTGAAATCTTTCATCAAAACATTATTTCAGAATTATTTGATGGAAATGACACACCTATTTCCAATCGTGTAAAAAACCTCTTTGAGCAATGCAATATTTTTTTATCAAACAATCGTTCGCCTCACAACGCTTTTGTATATGATCAGGTGGTGGGTTTTGGTGAATTGCTTTCTACTTCTATTGTTTGTGCCTATTTGAATCACACCAATATTGCTGCCGAATGGATAGACGCGCGAGCTTGCATAAAAACAGATAATTTCTACCGTAGTGCGACCCTAAATTGGGAGCAAACGCAATTGGCCATTCAGCAGCAGATGCAAGGCAGTGTATTAAAGGTGACGCAAGGTTTTATCGGTTCTGACGAAAACAATTTTACGACAACCTTGGGAAGAGAAGGTTCGGACTATTCAGCTGCCATTTTTGCGTATTGTTTGGGCGCTACTGATGTTACCATTTGGAAAGACGTACCAGGCGTACTCAATGCCGATCCACGCGTGTTTGACCAGACCCAACTGTTACATCACATTTCATATCAAGAAGCGATAGAATTGGCATTTTACGGGGCTTCGGTAATTCACCCAAAGACCCTACAGCCGCTACAACGCAAAGAAATCCCATTGTTTGTGAAGTCGTTTTTGAACCCCTTAGCAAGTGGCACACAGGTAGGCAAAGGGACGCGCATGCGTCCAGAAGTTCCTTGTTATATTGTGAAAAAAGGATTGTCTCTTTTGCGCTTATCAACAAGAGATTTTTCATTTATTGTTGAGGATAATATTAGTGATATTTTCAGGTTATTACACGAACATAAAATGGCAGTGGATTTGATTCAAAACTCTGCGATTAGTTTCTCGGTTTGTGTAAATGATAAGTACAACAACATGGACGCGTTACTGCATGCACTTCGTGCCCGATTTGATGTGCAACACACAAATGACATTACCTTGTATACCATTCGTCATTTTAAAGAAGACTCTGCTAATGGACTACTCAAATCACACGAATTATTGCTTGAACAACGCACTCAAAACACACTACAATTGGTGATGAAATAGTTATATTTATACCAAATTACCCCAAATGCCACTGGTATATTCTGCTGATATAGCTTCCGTTCTTGGCCTTACCAAAACGGGCTTTTTTGGTCGTATAATTTCACAGACTGTTCTTAGGTTGCTTCAGTTACACAAGATTAATGCTATCTATGATCAAACCAAACCAATCGAGGATACTTCTCAGTTTTTGGAAGCGGCATTAACCCACTTGGGTGTTCGGTATCATATTAATCCTGAAGAATTAAAGCGTATTCCTCAAAAGGGTCCAGTAGTGCTTGTGTGCAATCATCCTCTTGGTGGCATTGATGGTATCATTTTACTGCATTTTTTGCAGCAAGTACGCCCCGATGTAAAATTGATGGCAAATTTTTTGTTGGAACGAATTTCTCCTTTAAAAAAAAGGATTATTTTGGTAAACCCTTTTGATTTAAAACAGTCAAAAAAATCGAGTGTAGGTGGATTTAGGCAAGTGCTACGCCATCTTGAAAACGAAGGCCTTTTTGCCGTTTTTCCAGCAGGGGAGGTTGCATCTAAGATCAAAAAGAACGTCCCCATAGACCCTGAATGGAATGCGGCAACCTTACGACTTATTCAGCGTGCCGAAGTTCCGGTGGTGCCTATTTATTTTCATGCACGGAATAGTCCACTCTTTTACCGTTTAGCAAAAATTCACAGCTTGTTGCGCACGGCTAGGCTTCCTGCCGAGTTGCTTACCCAAAAACTGCGTACCATTGATGTGCGTGTAGGAAAAGTCATCCCCGTAATAGATCAAAACAACCACAATGCACCAATTACGTATTCTGAATTTTTACGCCGAAAACTATACATGCTTTCTAACAGTTTTGAGCGAAAACTTATCTTGAATCGTGTGCCACAACCCCTTCGAAGGAGAAGTAAAAAAGTAATGCCGATTGCGCCTGAAGTTCCACGTGCTGATTTGGAAAAAGAAATCATGGCATTAAGAGAGGCAAAAAAATCACTTTTGGTATCGAAGGACTATGAGCTTTTTTTGACTTCTTCAACATCTATCCCTAATATGCTAACAGAAATTGGTAGGCAACGTGAAATTGCATTCAGAGCCTTAGGCGAGGGGACTAACAAATCACTTGATCTTGACCACTTTGATCAGCATTATTTACATCTTTTTTTGTGGGACCATAAAGCAAAACGTTTGGTGGGAGCCTATCGTTTGGGTTTAGGAAAAGTTCTCATGAACAAGCACGGACTTTCGGGATTTTATCTTGCCGAGCTTTTTAGGTTTGAACCAGAAATTTCATACATGCTTAACAATACCATTGAGCTGGGCAGAGCCTTTGTTGTACAAGATTATCAGCAACGCCCAATGCCGCTTTTTTTGCTGTGGAAAGGGATTATTCATGCAACATTACGTCATCCTGACCATGCTTACCTTATGGGAAGCGTAAGTATCAGTAATCAGTTTTCAAAATTCACGAAATCTCTTATGATTGAGTTTATGCGATCGCATTATTACGACCCCTTTTTGGCGCAATATATTACCCCCAAAAAAGAGTTTAAGGTGAGACTGAATGATGCAGATAAAGAGTTTGTTTTTGATGAAACTTCGGCTGACTTAAATAAATTTGACAAAATCATTGATGAGCTAGAGCCTGGGAATTTACGGTTGCCAATATTGATTAAAAAATACATCAAACAAAACGCACGTGTGGTGTCATTTAATGTAGACCCGCTATTTAACAACGCCATTGATGGATTGATGTATATTAAAATAAAAGACATTCCGTCTAGTACCGTACAGCCAGTATTGGAGGAATTCCAGGCTTCGCTAGAAGCCAAGGCACATTAGTCTTGCAAATGGGATTTTACAAACGCTTCACAGTAATCTTTAATTTCATCGCGTGTGGCAGCGAAAGCTGCATAAACTTCGTTTTCATCTTCAGAAACCAATTTAGACGGATCTGAGAAATTTCTGTGCCAGCGTTGTGCCTTTTCACTTGGAATGTAGGGGCAGTTTTCATGGGCATGATCACAAACGGTAATTATATGATCAAATTCGATATTAGCATACTCGTCAACGTGATTAGAAGTGTGTTTACTAATATCAATTCCGGCATCTTGCATGATGCTCACAGCACGCGGATTAAGTCCGTGGGTTTCGATTCCGGCACTGTAAACGGAAACGTTGTCACCGCTAAAAAACGCCATAAATCCATGTGCCATTTGACTGCGGCACGAATTCCCTGTACAAAGGATAAGAATGTTTTTCATGTGTACGAAATAAGGAGTTATTTAAACCCCATAAGTTTTATTAGTGTTAAGATTTCTTAAAATTTTCGTCATTAAGCAGCAATCTAATTTTGGATAGCATTACCTCACTAAGTCTCAAGAGACTTTGCACAGTCCAGCCCGCTACGTGTGGTGACAGTACTACGCTGGGATGTTGGGACAAATAGCTCCAATCGGCAGATTGTTCTAGCGACACTTCAAAGGCTGCGGTTTCTTTGTCTAGCACATCCAAACAAGCACCTTTTACCTTTCCGTCTTGTAACCCTTTAACCAAATCCGTGGTTACTACTTGATTTCCCCGTGCCGTATTGATAAGCCAAAAAGGCTTTTTCATTTCTGATATAAATTGTTGATTTACATAATGATAGGTGGTTTCATCAAGGGGTAAATGAAGGCTTACCACATCTGCTTTTTCTTTAAGCATTTTTAGGGGTACTTGGATTGCAAACGAATCATCAGGTTGAAGTAAAATATCATGATAAAGCACGGTGACATCAAATCCCGAAAGCTTTTTGGCGAATTGTTTCCCTGTATGACCGTAGCCAATAATTCCAATGGTTTTTCCGGCGAGCTCTTCACCGCGATTGGCTTCACGCTGCCAAATACCGTTGCGTATTTCTGCATCTGCTTTAGGTATTTTGTTAAATAGGCTGAGCAGCATTCCTAGTGCGTGTTCTCCCACCGAAGGGCTGTTTCCCTCAGGGGCTGCCAGTACGGCAATGCCCAATTTTTCGGCTGCTTTTACATCAATATTTTCCAAACCCGAACCTATGCGTGCAATAAATTTTAGGCTTGCCGCTTTGTTTAAAAAAGTACTGTCAATGGGAAACCTACTTCGAATAACGAGTCCGTGATAGTGTTCTATTTCACTTTCAATTTCTTCTTTTGTGGCGGTAGTATTAAGGGTATTTTGACACCCCAACGCAGTAAGCCCCTCTAAAAGCGTAGGATGGTTTTCATCTACGTGTAAAATCCGGATCATCTTAAAAGCCTAAAAAGATTTTGGCAATGTAGAAAAAAAGGAAAATACCAAAAATATCGTTGCTTGTGGTTATAAATGGTCCTGTTGCAATAGCGGGGTCAATGTTGTTTTTATCTAAAATAATAGGCACAAAAGTGCCAATGAGTGCCGAAATTACAATGACACATAGCATTGAGAGCGCAATGATAAAACTGACCTTGGTTTCTATGCCAGAAAAGTATCCGAAAATAAGTAGGAGTACGCATAAAGTCAACCCGTTGATTAGGCTAAGCCCTACTTCTTTTAGAAGGCGATTAAATAGGCTTCCTTTTACGATATCGTTGGCTAATCCCTGCACAATAATGGCCGAGGATTGTACGCCTACATTCCCTGCCATTGCAGCAATTAGGGGCGTAAAAAAGAATAAGGTTTTATAGGACGGATGACTCATTACTTCTTCGAATCCTTCGAGTATAAACACACTCCCCAGTCCACCAAAAAGCCCCAAAATAAGCCAAGGTAAACGGGCTTTGGTAAGGTCTATAATGCTGTCATCGGCTTCTACGTCTGTAGAAATACCGGCAGCCAATTGGTAGTCTTTATCGGCTTCTTCTTTAATAAAATCTACAATATCGTCAATGGTAATGCGTCCCAAAAGTTGTTTTTCATCATTGACCACTGGAATGGCTTCGAGGTCGTATTTTGCCATAAGTTTTGCTACTTCTTCGCCCTCATCGTGCACGTTTACATAATCTACTTTTGGAATATATATCGATTTGATTTTCGCACGATCATTGGCTGTAAGCAAATCTTTTAGTGATAATCTGCCTAGCAGTATGTTGTTATCATCTACCACATAAATGGAGTGTACCCGTTTAACTTCCGAAGCCTGCATACGCATTTCGCGTACGCACTTGGTAACCGTCCAATTTTCATTAACTTTTACAAGTTCTTTTGCCATCAATCCTCCGGCAGAATCTTCGTCATAGCTCAGCAGTTCCTGAATGTCTTGGGCGTGTTCTTCGTCTTCTATTTGGGCAATGACCTCCGCTTGGCGCTCTTCGGGGAGTTCGGAAATCAAATCCACCGCATCATCGGTATCTAATTCTTCAACTTCCTCAGCAATCTCTTTTACAGAGAGTAATTCCAAAATTTGCTCTCTTATGTCCTCGTCTAATTCTGTGAGTACATCGGAGGTTTTTTCAGAGTCTAGGAGTTTTATAAGATAGATTCCTTCGTCTATGGTAAGCTCGTCAATAATTTCGGCTAGGTCGGCGTAGTGATACTCACTAGTGTGTTTTTTCAACGCAGTAGTGTTGCGCTGCTCAATGTCGCTTTTTATTTGCGTTAGAAGTTCGTCATTGAGTTGAAAGGGTATCATCTGCTATTTTTTGTGTCAATAGTATAAACGCTGAAACGTCCAGCCGTTCTGGACGCTCATCAAAGATACTATCTTCTTTTAAACTAGTTGACAGCCCAAATGATTTTAAGCTGTTACGCAAGGTTTTTCTTCGCTGTTGAAAGGCTGTTTTTACGATTCTAAAAAACAAGGCATCGTCGCAGGGGAGAGAGAAATTTTCTTTTCGTGTTAATCGAATTACCCCAGAAGCTACTTTAGGAGGAGGGTCAAACACAAACCGTGATACATTAAACAAGTATTCTGCGTTGTAGAAGGCTTGTGCCAAAACAGATAAAATACCATAGGCTTTGCTTCCAGGTTTTTCACATATACGTTCGGCAACCTCCTTTTGAAACATTCCTGCAAATTCTGGCACAAGGTCTCGTTGCTCAATAACTTTAAATAGGATTTGACTTGAGATATTATAGGGGAAATTCCCAATAACAGCAACTTGACCTTTGAAATAATCACGGAGTGAAAGTTTTAGAAAATCACCTTCAATGATGCGGTTTTCCAGTTGCGCATAATGAACTTTTAAGAACTCAACAGATTCTGAATCGATTTCAATAACGCTAGTAGTGTAAGGTTTTTGTAACAGATATTTCGTAAGTACGCCCATACCGGGGCCAATTTCGAGTACCTCGTCGTAGTTATCTCCCAAAAGTGTATCTGCAATATTTTGTGCGATGTTTTGATCGGTCAAAAAGTGTTGCCCTAAGTATTTTTTTGGACGAACACTCATGAATAGGATTTCAAAAATTCCAATCGGCTGGCAAATGCTACCCAATCTTTAGGAAAAGTCCGATACAATTTTTGCATCGCAAGGGGGTGCCCAATTTCTTTTACCCAAGTCAAATGTTCGGGCTCTGAACAGTAAAACTGCATGCTAAAAGTAGTCCCTTTTACGGCTTCAATACCATCTACAAATTCTACCCGTAAAAGATCTATTTGCTGCACTGACTGCGCAAGCTCGGGTAACAATTCCTTGTCCACATAAGTTGCCCACTCTTTTTCAATGTTGGGTTCTACAATAAAGGTAATGTTGTATATCTGCATACTAGTTAATAAGCTCAAAACCTGTATAGGGAACTAAGGCTTTTGGAATACGAATCCCCTCTGAGGTTTGATGATTTTCTAGCAACCCTGCTACAATGCGTGGAAGCGCCAAAGAACTTCCGTTTAATGTATGGGCAAGTTGCTTTTTGCCGTTTTTTGTTTTGTATCGCAGTTTTAAGCGGTTGGCTTGAAAATTTTCAAAATTTGACACCGAGCTCACTTCCAGCCATCTATTTTGTGCGGTAGAATATACCTCAAAATCAAACGTAAGTGCTGATGTAAAGCCTAGATCACCACCACACAAACGCAAGATACGGTAAGGCAATTCTAGTGATTCGAGCAACTTACCAACATGCGCCACCATTTCGTCCAATGCCGCATAAGAATTTTCGGTTTGCTCAATACGCACTAATTCTACTTTATCGAATTGATGCAATCGATTTAATCCGCGTACATGCGCACCGTAGCTTCCAGCTTCGCGTCTAAAACATGGGGTGTAGGCCGTGAGCTGAATGGGCAATTCTTCTTCTTGTAGCAGACTATCGCGATACATATTAGTTACGGGAACCTCAGCCGTTGGAATAAGGTATAAGTCATCTTCAGCAACACGATACATTTGCCCTTCTTTGTCGGGCAATTGTCCTGTGCCTATCCCAGAAGCTTCGTTTACCATATGTGGTACTTGGACTTCGGCATATCCCGCAGCGGTATTAAAATCCAAAAAATAATTGATGAGAGCTCGCTGCAATTTAGCCCCCTTACCTGTATATACGGGAAATCCTGCTCCAGTGATTTTTACTCCTAACTCAAAATCAATGAGGTTATATTTTTTTGCCAACTCCCAGTGGGGAAGTGCATCATTTTCCAACGTAGGTATTTTTCCATGTTCAGAAACGAGTTGATTATCTTCCTCCGAATTTCCTTTGGGAACACTTTCGTGCGGAATATTTGGAAGTGAAAACAATACTTTTTGCAATTCGCTTGCCGTTTGCTGTAAGGATTCTTGTAAGGTTTTGGTAGTCGTTTTTAACGCCGCTGAGATTTCCTTTTTTTGATTGGCTTCATCGATGGCACCTTGCTTAAAAAGCTGTCCAATTTCTTTGGCAATATTGTTGGCACTCGATAGGGTTTGATCAAGTTCAGCTTGGGTAGCGCGCCGTACTTCGTCCAGTTCGAGAAGATGCTCCAATTGAGGTTTTGCCTCCAAATGACGCTTTTCTAGCGCCTTTACAACTTGGTCAAAATTTTCACGAACATATGCGGGAATCAGCATAATGGTATTTTTTTACAAAGGTATAGTTTTGTGTGCAGCCAAAATAGCCACTTTGTCTTTTTCAAGTTGCTTCTGCAATGCGTTTAGCGAGTCAAACCTCACCTCGTCTCTAACACGCTGAATAAGAGATACTTGTATGGTTTGGTTGTATAGGTCGCCTGACCAATCAAAAACATGCACCTCGATACTTTGGTGCTGACCATTCACGGTAGGATTGGTGCCAATATTCATCATTCCTAGACGCTGATTATTTCCGATACGTACACCAACGGCATAAACGCCATTTTTTGGAATGATTTTATCAGGATGATTAATGGCGACATTTGCCGTAGGAAACCCTATGGTTCTACCGCGTTGTTGTCCTTGAATTACTTTTCCACAAAGGGTAAAGGCATGCCCCAAAAAAGCATGAGCTTTGGCCACATCTCCCTGAGCTAAAGCTTCTCTAATTTTGGTTGAACTTATAGATATATTATCAATTTCTTCTGCGTTTATTTGGGTAACGGAAAAGCCATAAATCTCACCAAAATGTTTTAGGTCATCTACATTTGCGGTTCGATTTTTACCAAACCTGTGATTGTGCCCAATAATAATTTGCTCCAAGTTGAGCATATCAACCAAAAAATCCTTTACATATTCATGTGCACTTAGTTGAGAAAACGATTTGGTAAACGGGTGTACCACCATATGTTCTAATCCAAGGCGCTCCAGGGTTTCGGCACGTTCATCTAATGTTTGGATCAAGGGCATAGATACACTGGCTTGTAGTACTGTTCTAGGGTGTGGGTCAAAGGTTAGCAGTGTAGGTGAGCTGCCGTTTTTTTTGGCTTCTTCTACAAGTTGGGTTATGATTTTTTGATGCCCAAGATGTACGCCGTCAAAGGTGCCAACGGTAATTACAGTTTTTGTTTTTGGAGTAAATGACGCACTTTGTTTTAGGATACTCATAATTCTAGTGCGTTTCCGTTATGTAAATTCATGGCCGTTTGGACGCCATCTGAGATAAAGGATAGTGTAGCCTGTGCGGCTTTATCAACCGCAAATGGAAGGTCTTTTAGCTCATTGTTTTTCCATGGTTGTAGGACAAAATCTACTTGCCTGCCTTTGTTAAAGGCCGCACCAATGCCAAATCTCAAACGCGGATAATCTAGGGTGTTTAGCTGCACACAAATATCTTTGAGTCCGTTGTGTCCTCCTGCAGAACCTTTTGGACGCATGCGTAACATTCCAAAGTCAAGGTGTATATCGTCTGTGATAATTAAAATGTTCTCTTTGGGAATTCTTTTTTGTTGCATCCAATAGCGCACCGCTTTTCCACTGCGATTCATAAAGGTATTCGGTTTGAGCAGATAGCATGATTTTCCTTTGTGCTTAAAGGAAGTAAAATCTCCGTATCGAAGTGTTTCAAAAACAACTTCTTTTTCTTTGGCTAGGGCATCAACTACTTCAAAACCGATATTGTGTCGAGTTCCTGCATACTCGGCACCAATGTTACCAAGTCCGACAATCAAAAAAGACTTCATATCGGGTTCTTTTTTAGTAACAGATGAAAAAAAAGGGATGTGTAGCTTCATCTGTGTAAAAATAAAAAAAGCATCTCACTCTACAGCAAGATGCTTTTGTGGACAAATAAATAATTTTTATTCTTCTGCTGCAGCTTCTTCAGCCTCCTCTTCAGCACCCTCTACTTCGCTCTCAACAACCGTTTTGATCGAAGTTCTAGAAGTACGCACTTGACACACAACCGTATTGTCGGGGTGTAAAATTTTGAAAGAATCGTTTGACAATTCGGTAACATACAGCTTGTTTCCGAGTTCAAGACCAGAAATATCTGCCTCAATAGTATCGGGAAGGTTAGCCGGAAGCGCGCGAACACGAAGTTTGCGTTTGTTTCGGCTTAACACACCACCCGAGTTTAGTACACCGGGTGCAGCTCCTTTAAGCACAACAGGAATGTCCATAGACACCTCTTTGTCGTCGAATAATTGATAAAAGTCAATATGTAGAATTTTATCCGAAACAGGATGAAACTGAATGTCCTGCAAAATAGCATTGAACGTGCTGTTATCGCCTAGGTCGATAACCACCGTATGCGCATTTGGAGTATAGATTAATTTGGCAAACGCTCTTTCGTCTGCAGCAAAGTGCACTGGCGTTTCCCCTCCGTATAATACGCAAGGAACCTCTCCAGCATTACGTAAGGCTTTGGTAGCTACCTTGCCCACGCTTTCTCTTTTAGATCCGTTGATGGTAATTGATTTCATATTTATATTTATTACATGACAAACTTGCCTGAGATCGATTCATTGTGGTGTACGTTGTACATGACCTCGGCAAACAATTGAGCACAGCTCAATACTTTAATTTTTTTAGATTCTTTTTGGAGCGGGATTGAGTTTGTTACAATAAGCTCGGTTAGTTTTGATGCCTCTACGCGTTCGTAAGCCTCTCCTGACAATAATGGGTGTGTACAAACCGCACGAACGCTTAATGCACCACGCTCAATCATTAGGTCGGCAGCTTTGGTAAGTGTACCGGCAGTATCAACCATGTCGTCAACAAGGACTACATTTTTGCCTTTCACTTCGCCAATGAGTTCCATGTGCGAAATGATATTGGCTTTTTTACGTTGTTTGTAACAGATAACCACATCGCTTTCCAAGTATTTTGAATAGGCATATGCACGCTTAGAGCCTCCCATATCTGGGGATGCAATGGTTAGGTTATCAATGTTTAGTGATTTCAAATAAGGTAAAAACAAAGAGGACGCAAACAAGTGGTCAACGGGTTTTTCGAAAAAGCCCTGAATTTGATCGGCGTGCAAATCCATGGTGATGATGCGGGTAGCACCAGCAGCTTCAAGTAATTTTGCAATAAGTTTGGCACCAATGGGAACACGAGGCTTGTCTTTACGATCTTGTCTTGCCCAACCAAAATAGGGCATTACTGCCGTAATGTGTCGGGCTGAAGCGCGCTTTGCGGCATCGAGCATAAGCAACATTTCCATTAAATTTTCAGAAGATGGATTGGTTGATCCAATAATAAAAATACGTGAACCACGAACAGACTCCTCAAACGAAGGTTGAAACTCACCATCGCTGTAGCGAGAGAACAGTATGTTACCTAATGGAACACCATAGTGTTTGGCAATTTCCTTGGCAAGTACCGTACTTTGCGTACAGGCAAAAATCTTTGAATCTAAAGTTGCTTTTCCCATAGTTTTTATGCGGGTTGCAAATGTAAGAATTTATTTGAGGTTGTGTTGTTTAGGGTGTTTTTTTTCTTGCGACACAATAAAATTATTGGCTACATTTGTGCTCCATTAGCCTTGGTGGCGGAATTGGTAGACGCGCTGGATTCAAAATCCAGTGCTGGCAACAGCGTGTGGGTTCGATTCCCACCCAAGGTACAGTCGAACCCGCAACTTATTTTGCGGGTTTTTGTTTTCAAAGAGATTCTAAAAGTTTGTTTAAAAAACAGAGGTTTTGCTTCGAAAATAGTTCAATGAGGTGTACAAAAGCCCGCATTCGCGGGCTTTTTTGTTTTAAAAATAGACTGAATTAATTCAATGGTTTTGTATAAACTTAGTGAGGGATTTGTCTGCTATTAGTTTCGGTTTGCAAACTACTTTCTACATGAACAAAACTGCTTCTATATTAGATCTTTAGCCCTTATTAAGTTTATACTGTGTTGCAAACAGTTAACTCTCAACTTTCTCAAACTTGTAGTCACATCCTTCAATACAATTAAGATAAGAAGGTGTTAATATTAAATAAGCATTTTCAAAAATATAACTTTCTATAAATGTTCCAGACGGGTTTTCTACTCCAGTGTCAAATCCAACACAGCTGTAATCTAATGTAATTGAATCACTTGATATTTCATAAGTACCTGAAGTACATTCAGTAAATCTAGTTGAGGAGAATGTTCCATCGTTATTAAAAATATATGTGTAACCAATATCTACACTTATCCATTGAGGATTACTCCCACCATCGCTTTGATAAATTTCTATTAACTGCCAAGTTCCATAAATAGAATTCTTTTGTTGGTTTGTTTCTTTTTCACTACAACTAGTTAGTGAAAATAGAATACTAAAAATTAAAACTAATGATTTCATTATCGTATGATTTTATGTGTTATTATTTCTTTATTTACAGATGCCTTGATAAAGTATATACCTTTCCTCAAAAATGAAAGATCAAATTCTATCTCATTCGTGATGAATACTAAATCACCATAATGGTTGTATACCCTTACTTCTTGATTTTCTATGCTTCTTGAATTAAGGTTGTTTGAAAGTGAAAATGCTCTGGAATTTCTACATGGATTGATAACTATACGATAGTCATGATAATTTGAAGTTTTACCTATTCTATAAGAGTTTCTACAAGGGTCTGGAGCAGGAGGCGTAATGGTTCTATATATTGTTGTTGTACCGTTGGAGTTTGTTGCTGTAATTTTTGCATAAACGCTCCAACTGTTGCAATTACCATGACCTAAACCGTCAAAATCACTACCTCCAAAACTAGCGTAGCAACCACCACTACTAGAAATTTTTTGCCATGTTGTAGATGTAATGCATTGAGAATTAATGTCTGTTCCTTTTGATCCTACCATATGAACAGCAACATAATTAGTTCCTATTGGTTCTAGTTCTATTGTAATTTGTGGTTTTTCATCACATACAAAACTATTACTATTGCCAATTGCATTATTTGGAAGGTCATTCCCCAAATTATTTATGATTTTTTGTATTGGAACCCCTCTATTAGGGCAGGAGCCACAGTGATGTAGTGCAACAACAAGATTATCATCATATCCTAAAACAGGTGATCCTGAAGAACCTCCTTGTGTGTCTGCATAATACCCGATATCGTTTCCGCTCCCTCCACAACGTGGTTCATTTAATGAATGTACTCTTGCTAAACCTCCTGCATCATGTGCGTTTGTAGATTCAACTGCTATTCTCTTACCCCAAGCTTGTGGATGTTGTGGTATATAAATTCTTTCTCCTTGAGTCGCTCCGTCTTTTCGTAATTGCAAAAATCCATATTGATTTGAAACGTTATTTGGTAGCTTCAAAAGAGCGTAGTCTAAATTTGAATTGACTCTGACTAAAGTAGTTGATGTAGCTTCTATTGTACCTTCACACCCAAACCAACTCCTGCAATCGGTACCACAATCACTACCTTCTGCCATAAATTCAACTGTTACATTGTTTGCTGCTTTAGCGTTCTCTACACAATGTTCATTTGTCATTAAATGACCTTCGTCTCCAATTAGCCAACCTGTACAGGCATTTGCACCATTTATTAATAATCTTGCTACAGCTCTTGATTTTTCATAAATAAATGGTTCTGAATTTTGATAGCATTTAGCTTCTTCGGAATCATCAGGACCACATAAGACTTCAGGTGAAAAACTTCTTGCCATTGGGTTAAATTGATAACCTTTAGCTATTTTGTCAATTTTATAACCATATCCTCCTTCTGTATTTCTACTATATATTTCAATGATTACTTCTTGACCATAAATATGAACACTCCAAAATTCTTTTTTGCTTTGAGAGTTTAAAGAATATTTCCAGCGTCTTGTGTTTTCTGGATTTCGGACAATTAAATAGTCCCCTTTTTTAAGTTCAAATTTCTTAAAATGTACTGCAATATAAGATGCGTTTTTCTCAAAAATTCGTTGAGTAGAAACTAATTCAATATTTTTTGTTTTAGAGCCATTGTAAGGATGATTATTCTCAAAAGTTCTGTAAATTTCTTCTCCTACTTTTATAGGTTTTCCATTTTGTGAAAATCCATAAAAATTCATTAGACTAAAAAGTAATGTGATTAAAAATAATTTTGTTTTCATGATTTTTAATTTAAACCGTTAGTATTTTCTTAATTAATGCCAACTTTTATATAAACGTACCTTTCATTAAACCCAAGAAAAATGCGTTTATTTCTTTTATATGTTTTACGAACACTACATGCACAACATACTTATTTTCAGCGCCTTAAATAACGTATACCGCTATGTAAGCATAAAATATATTTGCAAGAGCATTTGTCGTCTTAATCCCAAAAAAGTAAAAAGGAAAGCGTAGGCTAATTCGGTTTAAACAATTTAGGGCTT